>JACCDN010519751.1_pt1 | contig 20507 bp, 17 predicted proteins | sample 7441691 | NCBI WGS metagenome assembly JACCDN01 (sample SAMN15323439, study PRJNA562643) | freshwater metagenome | isolation source: river surface water | place: USA:Blue River Watershed | collected 2017-08-16 | reverse complement strand
TGGTCGCTTGCTCACGCGTAACTGCGTACGGGAATATCCTTCGTAATAATCTGAGTGCTTTTTTTGCCGCAAAGCCTTGCATGTATGGCCCAAAATACTCTGCACCGTCATCAAGTGGTCGACGCGTAAAGGTGACCGTTGGGTGATCTGATTTTATATCAATACGGACATATTGCAGGCTCTTATCATCCCGAAGCAATATGTTATAGCGTGGCATATACCGCTTAATCATTTCAGCCTCCAGAAATAGCGCATCGAGTTCGGTCTCAACCTCTATCCATTCGGTATCGACAATTTCGGCGACCAGTGCTTCAGTTTTTGGGTCACGGTTCCTTGATTTTTGAAAATACTGACGTACGCGGTTTTTTAAAACAGCAGCTTTACCAACATAAATAGTTTCACCCGAGGCGTCCTTATGAAAGTACACCCCGGGCGTTTTCGGTAAATCTTTTAACTTAGTTCGCAATAACTCATTCACGATGAGTTTAGTATAGCGGTTCTTAGCCGATGACACAGCCCGTTACGGCTGGATCTTCTTGTAATTCACGTATAAGTACTGCATCAGTTGGGTCGTTAAACTTTTCGCCCGGATTATGTGGTGATAACCCGTTGTTATCAGCTGAAAAGTAGATATCCCACAGTGGGTCTAATGTCTTTAAGTCAGTGCTTTCTGTTGTGAATTCACTATTCTGTGCGTAAACAGCTGTAGATACATAATCACCATCATTATAAAAATACGGTTTCGCAAGTGTTTCACAAATTCGTGAAGTTAGTGGTATTTCTGTCACAGGCACTTCATCTACAGGAACCTCCGACGTACTTGTTGTTGCCGTTGGATTTTCAGAAGTTGAAATATGAATGTCTCTCAATCTACCAATGGTATTTCTAACAACCAATGAAGAAAGACCACCAAATACACCTTCGGACTCTGAACCATCACCTTCAAGAACACGCTCTGCTGCTTTATCGGTCCTACCAAGCAACCCAAAGGCACCCTCTTGAGATAAGGTCGCCATTGCTAAAAAAACACCAGAACCAATTGCGATATTACGTGCCATGTGACCAGCATACTTACGCTGATTCTTGCCACGTTCAATCATAGCGTCAGGATTAGTACTGATTCTTTCATACTGATTACCGAGCATCGTTGGCTCGCCAGATTTCTTTTTTAAGATCATAATTCCATTCTCCTTAAAAAAACAAATAACTTCTCACTTGCTATATATATTACATTATTTAATCATTTTTGTCAATAGCTATAGTGCTAAATCTCCATATTGTGCTTGTAGGGACTCGTATACGCCTACTACTTGTGGGAGAAACACATTTTCTGCAGGATCTGGCCCATACTTCTCTACATGCTCTTGGTACCATTTCCAGGGTCTAAATTGATTATTGTAGCGCATGCCTTCATCACCGTATCCGTAATAGCCAATACTTTCCTGATAAAGTGCAAATGTATTACGCGCAGCTTGTGCAGGATCAAAGTTAGTTCTCCAGTCTCGTGCACCCTCACATGGAAGTTCGCCTCCCGCAGTAATACAACGTATTTGTGTCAACCCCACAGAAATACTTCCGCTATCTTTATAGTTCCAATCACCGACGGCACCGGGATAACCACCCACCGACTCACGCTGAGATATCGCAGTGATTATCTGCAAATCGGTACCTCGAAACCCAGCCATATAAAAATATCTCATTGAATCTTCAATTGAGATTTTTTCTCCGAATAACTTACTATTTTTGCCACTCTCTTGCATCTGTTCATATGCCCAGTCTGGGTCAACCGGCTGATACGGCGTTAGATCATTCATCATATGACTAGATATCTCATTACTAGTTGCTACTTCAACAACTATCGGTGAATATCCTTCACTTGCTGAGCCTGTCTCATCAGCTGGAGCTTCATCGTTAATTGAATTCATGAGGAAATGTACTGCCGCAGGAATTACTTTACCATCTGTAATTTGAGCGTCGCATATACCGACAAATGCGAGAATACCCGGAAAAGCAATACGCAATGGAATCTTCGCGTGCTCAGGATTATTAAGCATAATATATCATTATATCATGCTTATGATTATTTGTCAATATTCTTATGCTACAAGTTGTTTTTCGGCACACGCCTCGCACATCACGTGCAATTTACGACGCACATTCGTGCTATTGACCATGTTCGACGTTTTCTTACCACACTGTTCGCACTCGGCGATATCTTTAGACTTATCAGAGAAACCCATCTTCATGCGGTCATCAAAAACGAATAATTTACCTTCCCACAGTCCGTCATCGCCGAATTTTTCACCGTATTTTACAATACCACCATCTATCTGGTACACCTCTTGGTAGCCACGATTTTTCATCATGGCGCTTAAGATTTCACAGCGAATACCACCGGTACAGTAAGTCACAATCGGCTTATCTTTGTGCTTAGAAATCTCACCTTCTTCGATATCTTTTTTGAAATCCCGGCTCGTCGTTACATCGGGTACAATGGTGTTCTTAAAACGCCCAATCTGAGCTTCATACATATTTCGTCCATCATAGAAAATGACTTCATCGCCCTTTTCTTGTAACAATTTATGAACTGCAGCAGGCTTAAGGTGCTTCCCGCCATTGACGATGCCTTTCTCGGTCACTTCAATCTCGTCGGGTGCATCAAATGCGACAATTTCTGGTTTGACTTTGACTTTGAGTTTTGGAAAATCTTCGTGTCCACCATCGCTCCATTTGTAGGTAATCCCACGGAACACACCAGACTCGTTCATTGCCCGTTTATAAGCTGTCAGCGCTTCTAGATCACCTCCGAGCGTCCCATTTATCCCATGTTTACTGATGAGGATCCGTCCCGTTAAACCAAGCCTTGTACATAGCTCTCGTTGCCAGCGCATGGTCATTTCAGGGTCGGCGATTGGGGTAAATTTATAATACAAAATTATTTTTTGCATAGTGTTCTCACTTCTTTTCTTAACTATATTTTAACAGATTTAAGAACTGATATCAGCGAAGAAATACAATTATGAGTACCATGACTGCAATACCCGTTAATATCCCCAATGCAATCGCGGTACCCGTTGAAATCATCAGCCTGTCGTCATGATCCACAAAAACAGCCGGTTCTTCGCTATCTCCAGCCTGCGCAGTACTTACACTACCGGTTTGTCTTGAGGTACCAAGTGGAGTAATATTACTTCTCGAGGCATCATCACTTGAGGTTGAGTCATTTTTATATACCCCGTCTTCGTGTTTTTGCTCGTTGCGTAATTCGCGTTGCATTTCTACCGCTTCAAGAGAACCGTGCAACAATTTTTCATAAGTATTTCCACCTTTTAGATACTCTTGCACGACGCGTCTCACATTGACTGCATCAATTCTGTTCTGAGCGAATAACTCTTTTACATTCGTTTTATCTAGCGTTATCTTTTCTGCAAGTTCTAGAAGTTCTGGCATTGGTAACGTCTTGATATCTCGCTTTAGTTCTGGTCTTTCGATTTGATTCTCGAGATGCTTTACTTGATTACTGGATTTTTGTTCTTTCACTAGTTTTTTAACCTGGTCTTCGTTTTTTTCGATAACCGGCAAGACTACTCGCTCCGTTTTACTTATATCAGGGCTTTTTGCATTTTGTACGACTTTCGCTTCTGTCAATGTCTGAGCAAACGACTCCTCAATCGACTGAGCAGATGCTCTCTCATGCGCAAGCGTAGCTACACGAAGGGTTTGTATTTGTTTTTTTATATGCTTGAGCGAGGGCACGTCGAGTCTAGGTGATTCAATTCCGTCCTTGATAGGATTCTCTCGATTTTTATCGGGCACTACTCCTGATTCAGAAATTCGTTCTTTGGCAAGTTCACGCACTTTATCTTCTGTAGAAACAAGTTTAGACCGTAAATCTACTATCGTCTCATCACGACGACGAATCTCGGGGGCAAATTTGGCTTCAGTACGTTTTCTGCCACCTCTACGTCCAATCATGTAGCCAACTACTCCACCGACGAGTAGATCTCGCCCTCTTTTTCGTCGATAATAAAATTCATTCATTCGATCGGTATCCGAATCAATCACGGATGAAGGAGTACTGAGTGTCGATGGAGAAGAGGATAGAGAATACAAGGGATGACTAGTTCCCCGAGGTGTTCCCGTGAACCTACCTGAGCTCGTACGATGTGGCATTGGAAAAGTGGGCGTGATAATCGTATTAGAGTTTAGTGGTGACAGCGGAGGTACACTGGGACGAGTATTTTGATTCGGTGTTGAATGTGGTTGATCTGTTGACGGAGCACTTTCATCTTCTTCATCTTCATCAAAAAAAGCCACTTCTACCAAGTCTTCGTCGCTTGCATCAGCTTCTGGTGGATCTAATTGAGCTTCATATGCGTCGTTAATCGCATCGTCTGCTGGCATCCCTTCATCAAGTCGAAGCGCTACATCTTCTAAAAAGTCAGCATCTGCTAGTGCAACATGCGCTTCGAGGTCGGTTGTTGTCGACTCGATTTCTGACTCTACAGAATCCAGCCTATCAATTACAACATCCTGCAAGTGATCTTCTGGAGATTGATTTTCTGACGAGCTGACATTGTTTTCTGGAGAATCTTCCTCCGTTTCGTCGACTATACGAAATAAGTCTTTGAGAATATTTTTCTCTACTTTTGGCTCATTCTGCTTGTCTTTTTCACTCGCTTTTTTTGCTTGTTCTTCTGCAAAGAAAAGTGCTCGTTTTGGAGCTCGCTTATCGTCTTTTTTGTCGGTTACAGTCTCTTCGTCGTCATCATCAATCTCCATATCATCCGCAGTCGGCTCTTTCGATTCATTGCCAAAACGACGTGACATTTCACGGTCTTTATCACTCATTGAATGGGTATTGTCATTTTCGACACTCATAATACTCATGCATTGTAGCTTTTTGTACCATATATTTCCACCTTTACAACAAATTCGTAACAGCGTATACTCTGATACAAATTGCATGAACGGTGCAACTCCTGAGACAAAGGTAGCCGGTCCAATACAAAAATTAAGAAAGTAGTATATGAAGTCGACAAGTAAACAAACGCTTGCCCTCTACTGGCAACACGCAAAAAAATATAAGAAGCAGTTATGGCAAATATACCCGCTCATAATTGTTGCTCAAATTGCCGAAGATTTCATATCACCATTACTTGTCAGTGGAATACTCAATAAACTTGCTGAAGGCAATCTCGAAGCCCTACAAGATAATCACATTTGGACCATATTCGCTGTCATCATATTAATTGAATTAGGCGCTCATTCACTCTGGAACGTCATCATACGTATTTTTTGGCGAACACAAGAATCTATCATGTATGACCTTACTATGACGGTTTTTAGTCATCTTCAAAAGATGAGTTTTCGATTTTTTTCAAATCGATTTGCCGGTTCGCTCGTTAACCAAACAAATAAATTTGTAAGCTCGTTTGAGAGACTCACCGACCCACTTACATGGAATGTGTTCAAACTAGTCATAGCGTTAGTCGGTACCATCATTATTATTGCACCGAAGGCGCCTCTTATTGCTATTGCGATAATCGCGATAACCGCCATTTACATACCGACCGTATGGATTGTGCGTAGAAAACAAATTCCATATACAAAGCGCTGGGCAGCCGCAGAAACTGCTCGTACCGGCCAATTAGCCGATACAATTTCTAACATTCTCGCCGTCAAATCATTTTCAAATGAAGCACTCGAGCGAGAACGTATGTCTAGCCGAGCTTTAGCTGTCAAACGGAGATCACTCGACACGATGAAGCTCAATATGAAGCAAGAGCTCCTCACAGGCTCAATTCAAAGAAGTATCAATGTGGCGGTAATTATTCTATCTATTTTACTCGCGGTGCGTGGGTATATAGAAGTAGGAACCATTTATTTAGCGCTCATCTTTACACTTGGAATCATGAGGCGACTATGGGACCTTAATAATACATTTAGACAATTCACTCGGGTTTTTGGTGATGCGAACGATATGACTACTATCTTAAAAATCGCACCCGAAGTTGAAGATAAAGCTAGCCCAGAAGTGTTTAGTGCTCATGTAGGGCAAGTTGAGTTTAAGCAGGTTGTGTTTGGATATGCAGATGCAAATAAAAAAGATGTACTCTTCGATAATCTTAATATTTTGATTAAGCCAGGTGAAAAAATTGGGCTTATAGGACCAAGTGGAGGTGGTAAAACTACAGTCACTAAACTACTGCAACGGTTTATGGATATACAAAACGGAGAAATTCTCATTGATGGTCAAAATATAGCCAAAGCTCGCCAACAAGAAGTTCGAGCTGCTATAAGTTATGTCCCTCAAGAGCCGTTACTATTTCACCGTACCATTGCCGAAAATATTGCATATGGAAAATTAAACGCATCAAAAGAAGAAATTGAACACGTTGCAAAACAAGCTCATGCACACGAGTTTATCGAAAAACTGTCTGAAGGATATGAGACACTGGTCGGAGAACGGGGAGTAAAATTGTCTGGAGGCCAAAAGCAGCGAATAGCTATAGCTCGGGCAATGCTTAAAGATGCGCCAATTCTCGTTCTTGATGAAGCGACATCCGCTCTTGATTCAGAAAGCGAAGTATTAATTCAAGACGCTTTGTGGAAACTCATGCAAGGACGCACAGCAATAGTTATCGCGCACCGATTGAGTACTATTCAAAAGATGGATCGAATTCTTGTATTAGAGAACGGTGAGATTGTAGAATCTGGCACGCATAATGAGCTCATTGAACGCAAAGATGGATTGTATGCTCGATTGTGGGCCCATCAATCAGGTGGATTCTTGCAAGATTAAATATTACGGCGCAGGCTCAACGGTAACCCTATGATCGATAACTGATTGAAGCGGTAAAATCATATGAACGTTGTCAGAAGCAATGTATGACGAAGCTACATTTAGGCGAAATTCTGGAATGAAGGTAGGCTGACCCTGCGCTCCATTTAAAGCAACTTTTGCAAGTAACTGAATTTTTCGATCATGCGTCCACTCATGCATTTCTTCTTCTGGTACTAGATCGTCCAAGAAGCGCCATCCTGAACGTAAACATTCTTCTGGCAAATCTTTTTCCGGATTGGGTCGGTATTGTACGGTAGCCATCGGAACTTGTCGTCATTAAGCTTCTTCTGACGCGTCACCACCGTTATCACTTGGTACATCAGCGGCTGACACTTCTTCTTCAGTTTCTTTTTCTACTTCAGCTCGAGGTACCGTGACACTTACCAATACTGCATCAGCGTCGACGTCAACTAATTCAATACCTTCCGGTGCAACCAATGCATTCATTCGAATATCATCATCTTCATTTTCTACATGTGAAACATCAATTTCAATCGCATCTGGGAGTTTATTTGGCAATCCTTTCACGAGCACGTGGTCAATATTGAGCCTTACGAGGAGCCCATTAGCACTTGCTGGAGCTTGCCCTACCATATGGATAGGTACTTCTGCCTCGATAGCTTGGTTCATTTTAATCGCGTGGAACGAAACATGTGTCAAGGTTGCCTTAACTGGATCTACGGATACATCTTTAATCATAGCCATAAGTTTTTTACCGTCGAGGACAATTTCAATTGGATGATGCTTGCCCGCTTTGTGCCATGCTTTTATGAGCGGCAAATAGGTAAGCTGGATATGCAGTGATTCTTTGCCCTTTTCATATACTGTAGCTGGCACTTGCCCTGCTTTTCTTAATGATTTAACTTGCTTTCCAACAACTTCACGTTTGTCAGCATTCAATGATATAGTTTCTGAGCTCATACTTATTTACCTCTTTCGTTACTTGCTAGTATATCAGCGCTAGGGTCGTTCATTCAAAATGGTCTACAAAAGTTTACTTAAGAACTGGCCTGTAAAGGACTCTTTTACCTTTGCAACCGCTTCAGGTGTTCCAGTCGCCACTACATTCCCACCATGTGTTCCGCCCTCTGGGCCCATGTCGATTATGTAGTCAGCCGATTTAATAACATCAAGGTTATGCTCTATGATCACCATGCTATTGCCAGTATCAACAAGTGCATGTAACACCTTCATTAACCGCCTGACATCGTCCATGTGGAGACCAGTCGTTGGCTCATCAAGTACGTAGAGAGTTCTCCCCGTTGACCTTTTAGACAGTTCCGTCGCAAGCTTAACACGCTGTGCTTCGCCACCAGACAACGTCGTAGCCGACTGACCAAGGGTCATATAGCCAAGACCAACCTCTACTAATGTCTCTAGTTTCCGTGCTATTGAAGGTATATTTTGAAAAAATGCAAAGCCAGCCTCAACGGTCATTTCTAAAATATCGGCAATCGTCTTACCTTTGAAGTGTATCTCTAAAGCTTCTCGGTTGTATCGCTTCCCCTTACAAACTTCGCAAGGCACATACACATCCGGCAAAAAGTGCATCTCAATTTTTATCATACCGTCACCTTGACAGTTCTCGCAACGACCACCACGCACGTTAAAGCTGAACCGCCCTGCTTTATACCCCCGTATCTTTGCCTCAGGTGTACTCGCAAAAAGTTCACGTATCGGCGTAAACAGACCAACATACGTTGCAGGGTTGCTACGAGGCGTACGACCAATCGGAGATTGATCGATTATGATAACTTTATCTAAATTATCTACCCCTTCAATGTCATCATGACGTCCGACCGCTTCGTGCGCGCGGTTGAGGCGAATATGTAATTCTTTTGCAAGAATATCATTTATTAATGTGCTCTTTCCGGAACCACTCACCCCACTCACAACCACTAATTTTCCGAGTGGTACCTCGACGTCTATATGTTTTAGATTATTTTCACGTGCACCGCGTATTATGAGCGATTTGCCACTTCCCTTGCGGCGCTGCTTCGGTACTTCGACCTGCAACTCTCCACGCAGATACTTACCCGTGATGCTTTCTTTTGTATTTGCAACTTCCGCTGGCGTACCTGCTGCGACCACCTTACCGCCGTGAACACCAGCACCTGGACCTATGTCTACTAGAAAATCTGCGGTGCGAATCGTATCCTCATCATGCTCGACTACCAGCACCGTATTTCCTAACTCTTTCAGCCGTTTGAGCGTTCGTATGAGACGATCATTATCACGCTGATGTAATCCAATAGACGGCTCATCAAGCACATATAGCACCCCTTGTAAGCCTGAGCCGATTTGCGTCGCTAAACGGATTCGCTGTGCTTCGCCACCTGACAACGTCGTTGCGCTCCGAGCGAGTGTAAGATAGCCTAATCCTACTTCGTTTAAAAAGCTCAATCGAGCATTTATTTCTTTTATCACTTGTCGCGCAATATTCAATTCTTTATCACTAAAAGCAATGTGCGAGAAAAAGTCAACGGCATCTTCAACAGCTAATTCACAGATATCCATGATTGACTGTCCAGCGACTGTAACTGCCAAAACTTCGGGTTTCAAGCGTTTTCCATGACATGCATGACACGGTCGCTCAACCATGAATCGTTCTATTTCACGACGCATGAAATCACTATCGGTTTCTTTATGGCGACGCTCTAAGTTCGGTATAACGCCTTCGTAAGTCGTATCAAAAAACCTCCCCGAACCAAGTGGAATAGCATAGGTTTCATTACCCGTACCATACAGAATCTTTTCCAGTTGTGCATCGGTCAATTCGCTCGTAGGGACTTGTAGTGAAAAATGATACCTGTCTGCCACAGCTTGCATCTTTTTCATATTCCATGCATCTGGTGCCATGCGGTTGTATGGTCGAATCGCTCCTTCTGCGATGGTTAACCTGCCGTTTGGCAATACCAGCTCAGGATCTACCTCAAGTCGATTACCCAACCCGGTGCACACAGGACAAGCACCATGAGGACTATTAAAACTGAACGTGCGTGGTTCCATCTCAGGCGCAATAAACTCAGGAAATTCTGGGTTGTAATAACGCTGTGAAAATCGATGTGTTTTGTTTTCATCATCTACATCAACCACCAGTAACTGACCTTCGCTTAACTGCAACGCATTTTCGACTGCCTGAAAGATGCGTCCGGCATGATCATCAGTGTTGACCACTCGATCGACAATAATCTCGATAGTGTGCTTGAACTTTTTATCAAGCTCGGGAAATTCCTCCAAAGTGTACATAACGCCGTCAATTCGTGCACGTGCATATCCTTGTCGAGTATACAATTCTGGGATATGAGCGTGCTCGCCTTTTTTGTCTATCACCACTGGTGCTAGAATCATCAGACGATGACCTCGGGCTAAAGAAGTAACTCCGTCGGCGATATCTTGTGCAGTCATCGTTTGGATCGGATTGCCATCCGGACCATGAGGAGTCCCAATACGAGCAAACAATAAACGAAGATAGTCATAAATTTCGGTGACGGTAGCAACCGTCGAGCGCGGGTTTCGACTTGTTGACTTCTGATCAATAGATATGGCTGGACTTAGACCGTCTATTTGATCTACATCAGGTTTTTCCATAAGACCCAAAAATTGACGAGCATAAGCACTCAACGACTCAACGTAGCGTCGTTGTCCTTCAGCGTATATCGTGTCAAAGGCAAGACTAGATTTTCCTGATCCACTTAAACCAGTTATTATCACAAGTGAATTTCGAGGCAATTCAATATCAATATCCTTGAGATTGTGTTCTCGCGCACCTTTGACTCGGATTACCTCTGACATGACCCATTATTATACGGTATTTTTGTATGAACGGTCAAAGACGGGTATCTATATCAATTTCATGGGCAACAACAATCACATATGGATCAAGGATATTGTTTGTAAACGTCTCTCGAAATTCATGTATTTGTTCTTCATCAAACGCCTTAACACGAGCAAACGGGACAATACCTTCGACTGCAGGATGATTACGCGTTTCATTTTTTTGATCATAAACTTCTTTGCTTAGCAGAGAAACTCTGTTTCTAACAACTTCCGAGATTGTTTCTAGAAAACCTTGCTCATAATCACTTTCATCGAAAAGCGCGTCATAAGAAAGTCCGAACACGCGTTCTTCGGGGTATTCAGGTAATGCAACGTCGACGAGCTGATTTAAAATAAACCGCGTCCCTTGGAGCGAGCTGATTTGATTTTTTGTTTTTAGACGGTCCGCTATCTCTGCCGGCAAATCAATGCCTCCGATTGCTTCAGAATCCATGAGCTTCGGGTCAACACGTCGTGCAAGTGATAGGTATAAGAGTGGGTTCATGCCAGACTTATCTGAAGTGCGCTTAAAATGAATGTAGTTCATTCGATCAATGCCAAAAACTTTGAATATATTTGATTTAGGCACTACCAGTTCGCCGCTAGACCACATACGTATCGTTTCTCGAGAACGAACACCTGTAAAAATTTTCTCACCAATTGCAGCAACGGCCGAATGAAAATCTTCAGGCTGCTCAATTGTAATGGGAGTTCTAACCTCAAATGACGAAAATCTCTTCATAAACACACTTGCAATTTTTTAGTGTGATTATACAATATCAGTTTATCTCATGAATACCTAGTGGTTGAAACATTATAGGATCTGAGGGAGTTATCGGAACATCTAAATTAGGATCGAGCCCAAATGCGCCTACGCGACTAATAGGTAGCTCTAGCGATAAATCATCGTACGTTAGTTTTCCGTATGAACCCAGTAAATCAGTTTGCTTGAGCGCGTGATTTATCCGTGCTAAATCATGTTCCACGATTGTCAAATTGTCTAAATCAGTTTTTGCGAGCCTCAGCATTAAACTCCCATCTTCGAATGCAAGTCGTCTCGACAGTGTGAGCTCGGCCGTACCGTCCTGGAAATATGCACCTGGATCAATGACAGTTCCAGCGGTAACCTCAAATTCTTCACCATATCGAGCGCCTAGTTTATCCAATAAATGTTGGTTCTCATCATTGACCTTTACTCGTACTGCTTCAGCTACTCTATCTTTTTGAATTTGTGCATCTAATGCAGACTGCCCGGCAAGTGCTTCAGCAAAATCTCTCTTGATTTCACGTAAATGACCGCGATGATGACGTGCAGTCATATTATGAATGCCATGCCTTCGTACGTAATCCTCATACCGCTCTTTAATTTTTGCATTACTCACATATCTCACAAACAATTCTTTAGGATGAACGAGTATTTCATTAATCTGCTCTGCCTGATGCGCTCGTAATTCGTTCATTTCAATGACTGAATCAATATATCTTCCGAGTGGATGATCCTTGTAATCCGCCGCACGGTCATGCTTAGCTAGTACAAAGCGCCCCACCTCAATTGCAGGGATTTGTAATGGCAATACATTCGTTGATCGTTCTGCACTATGCCGGTCTGGACGTAATTCTCCACGATAACCACGACTATTTCCATTTCGCATCATAGTGCTCACCTCTCTCTGTTTTAGTGATCTTAACCCAAGTGTAGCAAGATATATTATTAAAATTCAATATTATACTCAGCTATACTATATTTGTGGGGAAAAAACGCAATAATCCGCTTTATAAAGTTATACTTACTGACCTTGCTGGCATAGGCTGTCTCTTGCTTGTGCCTTTTCTTGGGCCTCTTCCTGGACCGGGAGGCATTCCGCTTATCCTCGCCGGATTAGGTTTTTTCGCAGTGAATCATGACTGGGCAGACAACGCTATTCACTATGTAAAAAAGCATAGCGAGAGTCTACAGTCAGTCGTTTTTCCTAATAAACCGCTTTTTAAAAACCTGTGGGATTTTTTTGCAATTATGCTTTTTGTGTTCGGTTGGTGGATTAATATTGTAGCCTCGCACGCACTATTGACCGCATTGAGCATTAGTATTATTGCGACGGCTTCAACGATATTTATGCTCAATCGCAATCGCCTTGCATGGATAGATGCACAATTACGTCGTACGGGCAAAAAATAGCTTGTTTTTTATATAATATGTGATATAATAGTTTTATAAGTGAGGTGGTCCACCATGTGGCAATTTTTAATCACTGGTTATATTCCAGGGACAAATATTCAAATTACCTATACATTACTTTTACTAGTCGTTTTACTTTTGACTTCATTATTGGTTGGCGCACGAATGATTGCAACGGTCATAAGCGTACAAAGAAACATCTCAAAGGGCACCCGTGTCGCGCGCGTTATACAGCATTTGTCTCTTTAATTACTGTCTTCGGGCTCTGGCAAAATACTTTCAATATATAATTGTAGCTCAGACAATAAATAGTCGTCGCGCTTAGTAAGTTTTCTCGTTTTTACAATCTCTTCTAATCGCTTTGATACCTTCGAGATGACACTTTTTTCGCCTCCTCTGAAAAATGACACGCGACGGTGTGATTCCCATTGCTCGTGCTCTTCAGGTGTAAGTAATGCTTGATAATTACGTGCTTTATATAGGGGGATCATCTCACGCAGGCGCTTATTTTTAATTGTACTTTGCAGCTCACTCAATAGATTAGGAGCGCTCATCCTTATATTAATCATTTCACCTTGATCTTGGGGAGTCCAAAAACCGTCGTACAATTGTGAATCTACATTTGGTTCAGGCAGTAATGTCATCTGCTGTTTATGCTCCAAAATATCAAGTGCTTCTTGAAGTTTTTGGATAAATGCAGGATGCTCATCAATGAGTGCTGAATGCCGTAAAAATGCGTCGGTATAACCTATTCTTTCCTTACTCGCTTCATTCAATACAGTTAACGGTGCGATTGCAGGACAACGATTATATTGCAATGTTTTAACGGGTAACGGCTCGAGCTCGTCTCCGTACCTTACCGACCAATGTTTTACAAGCTCTTCAATTGGTTTATTAATCCATCTCGCCGGATCAAAACGTAGATCATATACAATTGCTGCTTCACGTCTAGGATGCTTAAGTACCGATTTAACTAATGTTGTTTTTTCAAATTCACTGTCATATTTACCTGATGTATAGACGAACGGGTCTCCAGACTCAACAAGACGCGCAACGTGCTTCTTGTCTCTAGCTAGAAGTAAATACTCAAATAGTTTCGGTTGCGCTTGCTTAAATTTACGTGCAAGTTCAATGAGTGCTAGTACGTCACTTAGGGCGTCGTGGGCATTTTCATGCACGACCTTGTTTACTTTCGCAAGTTCTTCAAGTTTCACCGTTGGTTTACCTTCAGCTGTCATAGGCCATATTAACCCATCTGGTCGGAGTGCGCGCATCATACGAAACGCATCAAGGAGGTCCCATCTGCCCCTCCCATCTTTCCAGTGCCACTGATATGGATCATAGAATGTTCGATAACACATATAACGCATGAACTCGTCATCAAAACGAATGTTGTTAAATCCTACAAATATCGTGTGGGGTTCAGCTACTTTATCATGGAAATACGCCGCAAATTCAGCTTCACTGATTCCCTCTTGCAGAGTCTGTTGTGGAGTAATACCGTGTACCAATATAGCATCTGGCTCAGGGATAATGTCGTCTGCAAGCTTTACTAGAATATTATCTGGTTCGCCAATGGGTTCAAGCAAATCATTCGTACGTTGACCTGCGAACTGCATAATGCGCCCACCACGCGGGCTTCCACTCGAAGTCTCTAGGTCATAAAAATAAAACGTCATACTTTGAGTGTAACACTAAAGAGGGCGAACAACTTCACCGTAGATGGTACTCGCTTTAATCGGCCCAAAAAATCTCGAATCCATTGATTCATCTCGATTATCACCAATGACAAATACTTCTCCCACTCCGAGCTTCACCTCCATGTCACCGTTATATGTAGATGCGTTGACCATCCTGTACCATGGCTGATTAATGTCGACAAACGTCTTTTCTTTCGTCCCGTCCATAAACGTCACGGTTACTTTATCTGGTTCAACTTTTACCGTATCCCCCGGCAAACCAATGACTCGCTTAACGAGTAGCATTGTAGAATCTATAGAACCCTGCTCGTCAACTGATTTCCGATCAAATATAATAATATCGCCTCGGTTCGGGTAAAAATCTCCTCGTTGCATGCGTGCTACGGTACGTGGCGTAAGGTTGACGGCGAGCTGCTGTCCGTCACGAAGAGTGTGACGCATACTCACCCCGTCTGTCTTGATAAGCGTGAACACATAGTTTGTCGTAAGTACAAAAAGTAAAACTCCAATGACTGAAAAGAGTGCTGGTTTTTTCATGAAACCAAGGATAGTCCGTATAGGGTCTGATTCTCCGGTGATCATCTTTCCCGCAGATAAAGCATGCCGTGCTTCGTCAGATTGAGCAAGATGTTCTGCTCGCCAATATTTTCTTGCTATTATCCTGCGTCTTACATTATCGATAAGTATCAGCAGCGTGAATACCGCTAAAATCGATGCGAGCAGGTTCAGAATGTTTTTATTTGCATACACCCAGCTTATGAACATCGGGAGCAAATCGCCTTCATATCCCTGCTTATGCTCTTCTTTATTAATTAATGTCATACCGTTTTCTAGCAGAACCATACGTTGAAGTGAATGTTGCCCTGAAGTTACATATCGCGTATTAAATTTATTGAGACTCGATGCTTCATAGACGGTCCTGTTATCAACGGCATAAATCACCTTTTTTATAGACTTATCACTAACAGGTTCATAGACATACACACCGACCATATCAAAATAAAAACTTCTTTTTTGTGGCAAGATTGTAAACGATTCATTCTCATACCGTATACCACAACCATTAAGACTGGTGCAGTTTTCTGTTAAATAATCTCCGGTTTTAGTGAGCACAATATTCGCATCTCGTACCTTATATATTTGCTCGTCACTACCAAACATCTGAAAGGTGATAAAGTCTGCATCCGTAACTACGAGCTCACTTTGTTTATCTATAGATAGTTCCGTGCATCTACCTTCAGTGGTGCGAGCAAAGAAGCGCTGAAATACGCTGCTATTCACAACATATACTTGGTATGTACCAGCTTCAAGTCGAGCAGTAGTTTGTATATTATTATCATTTTCCGCACAGAGCCCCGACTCAGGTAATATTTCAGATGCGGCTACTGACTGCGCGCGAACCAAGAGCGTGGTATTTGCAAGGGTTATACAAAATCCTATAATAAATGTTATAGCTACATATACTTTGGCATTTGAGCAATTTCTTATTTGCTTTACGGATAAGTTCATGATTCTATATAAGCATAACAGTTTTTAAATTTTTAAAAGGTTCAAAATGGCAAAGAAAGCCACCATCAAAAAAATTACCAAGTCAAACAAAAAGAATCTCAGCTTAAAGAAATTAGATTTTAAGAAGAACTGGAAGAAATTAAGTTATATAGGCTTATCTGCATTCCTCGCTGTAGTGAGTGTAGGCTACGCAGGGTGGGATAGGTTTGGCCAGAAAGATGCGAGTGCGGCGAACAGTGTAAACACCCTTTGGATAACTTCAGGATCTTACATTAATTTGTATACATGCAAATCCAATGATTCTTCAGGCAAGTATAAAATTAGTACTTTCTTATATAACAGGTCAATTTATCAAGCCTCTAGCACGTGGGTCGCTTCTGTACAAGGTCCGACAGTAACGGCAAGTCCTAATAACAAAGGCGTAGTAAAAAGTGGGCTCGTACCTAAAAGTACCGGTGATCTTATCGCTACAATTACCGCGAAAGGTTCCGGATCAGCTTCATACAGAATTTATGTACCTACACTCCCCGCGTGTACCATATACGGGATATACTAAATCTTTTATTTCAAACCGCATATTTAGCTGTAACAATAATTATGTTTAATATCTATAGCATATATTATTGATATTACAAATATGATGCAGACTTGCCTCCGATACTCATTAGATAACTAGATTTTCTAAATATTACTTGCGTATTGTCAGCTGGCTATACTTACTCAGCTTGAAAACGATTTGCAGTAATATTCTATATTATATTTGCGCTTCAACCCATCAAAATTCATATAGCGAACTACTCCGAATATGGGTCGGTCGAACCAAGGCCTATCATGCACGCCAGCGACAGACCACAGAATACCTGCATAACCATTCGGGTCGCCTCCATCTATTGAATAATGATCGTTGAGTTGTATTAAAAAATCTATTGCTTGCTCTGGTCTTTCCGTCCACTCAAGCACCTTTTTCGCCCAATACATGCGCATATACCCATGCATCTTCCCGGTAGATGTCATCTGACGTTGTGCTGCGTTCCATGCCTCATCATGTGTTTGTGCGTCACGAAGTTGCTCGTAACTATAGAGATGGTCGCGTGGATCCATGCGATGCGCTTCAAGCGAAGTTTGTGCCCATTTTGGCGCAGCATCAATTGAGTCGTATTTTGGTTGGTAATAACAATAGTTGTCTGCGAGCTCTTTCCGTACAACCATTTCTTCTATGAGCGCATTGATGCCTTGCATGCCTACTGATTGTGACTCCTCTGGTTTGGGCATTTTAGGGCTATTCAATAGATGTAAATCACTCCCCGTTTGCAATGCAACTTCACGCAGTCGTAAAGCAACGCGCAATGCGCTCATTTGTCCAAAATGTAAGTACGGGCTCAAATCTGACTGAACACCTGCGGTAGGATCATTACGCTGCAACGCATATGACTCAAGTTTATCGTTAATAAATTGTTCTAGATGCTCATGTGCATGCACTTCGCCACTTTGAAACTTATTAACAGTGCCATTTGTTTTAATACCATGAAGCACTTCTCTTATTTGATTATCGAGCTTTTCCAGAGGTATTACGGGACCCGGCCACACGAACGGGTGTTTCACGAGTTGTTCTGGTTCTTCTAGGTACGCACCTAGTTTCTTATGAATTTTTGGGCGGATGGTATAGGCACCAATTTCGTATTTTTCACTTGTCTCCCAAACTGGAATAATGTTATGTGTATCAACCACGAATAGTGAACAATCCACCTTTTTACTCAAATTATTAAGCAGCAAACGAGGTCCACGTAAAGGGTTAAAGTCAAAATAGACAGCGTCAGGTTTCGTATGATGGATGAGAGCCTGTAATCGCTCTATTGGTGGTCCGATGAGCATCATGAATGGGATATTGAGCACCTGTAGTGATAATTCGACCTGCTTAAATCCTTCTAACATGAACTCATAATGTTCGCGTGCCCGATAACCGCTTTTTTCATACAAGCAGAATACAACTGCTAAGGGTAGTTCTTTAGCAATCGCGTGTTTTTGCGCCGACAACAATGCGTGATTATCGGCCACCCGCTGATCACGACTCATGACATATAGTACACAAGAACCACGATACTCACTCTTTTTCGTTTGACGAATACGCGACTTCAACAAAACTGTCGAATCACTTTTTAACATCTATCCTAGTACTCCAGTGATTGCGAACGATTATCCCCGAAATATATTGGCAGCCCTGCAAGTGCTTCATGGTTTTCAAGGTATTTCATAATGCCAAGCTTGCGCATAATGTCACGCAGACGTTGCAGGGCATCTTCGCTTTCAAAATCTGTTTTTGATGCAAATCGCTCAATTTTCTCACCACGAATAACTATCATCTCGTCTTGAATCTCTACATGCCATGGCTCTACTTCTTTTTCTACGGTGATAACCGGTACGCTTTCAGCTGCCTCATCTTGTTGCTGTTTGCGCTGATTTTGTGCTATTTCATACACAGCATACAGAAGTTGTTTCACGTCTTTTCCACTTTGAGCAGATATAGCAAAAATATGTTTATTTTTAGATGCTTTGCGAAGACGCAAGGATAAATCAGCAATTATCTCATCGTCCAGCCCGTCTACTTTGTTAAGTGCAATAAGCTGTGGCTTTTTACTCATATCAACTTTATATGCTTTGAGCTCAGCTTGAATCGTTTTATAAGCCTCAACCACGTCTTCGTTATAAGCGTCAATCAGGTGGACGAGTACTTTAGTTCTCTCGACATGTCTAAGAAACTCATCACCAAGTCCTTTGCCTTCAGAAGCACCCTCAATAAGCCCAGGTATATCGGCAAATAATAGCTCTTTACCTTTTTCTATTTTCACGACCCCAAGATTTGGTCGCAAGGTAGTAAATGCATAGTTCGCTATCTCGGGTTTTGCGTTACTAATGCGTGCGAGCAGGGTACTTTTGCCTGCATTAGGCAAGCCTACAAGTCCAACATCCGCAATCATTTTAAGTTCGAGGGTACACTCAAGTTGCTGCCCTGCTTCACCTTTTTCAGCAATACGAGGTGCTTGTCGAGTACTACTCGTAAAGTGAGCATTACCAAATCCGCCTTTTCCTCCTTTTGCTAAAATCACTCGTTGCCCTACATGCATGAGGTCTGCGCGTAATAATTTACCTTCAAAAATTTGAGTGCCTACTGGTACTTTCACTTCGAGATCTTTACCGTTCTTGCCATGCATTTTTGCTTTCTCTCCAGATTGACCATCATCGGCATGGAGCTCTTTCTGGAACCGGAAATTCGCCAAAGTATTTTCGTTATTGCTCGCTATAAATACGACATCTCCACCATTACCACCATCACCGCCATCTGGTCCACCCTTTGCGACATATCTTTCACGTCGAAAACTAAGCTTGCCATTACCACCGTCGCCTGCCCGCACCAAAACTGTCGCTACATCTATAAACATCTGTTTATTTTACAATAATTTTGTCCTAAATGACAGCACTGAAGTGTCTTAATAGATATAAGTGAACGTATTGGCACGATCTGCTGGAATAAGTTTCCAGTCTACTCGGCCCCACCCACCTGCCGGTGAACCATCATTTTTCGATACTTGTCCACGTGAGTTCATCTCGGAAATCCAAACACTGCCGTCCTCTAATACTTCTTCCACAAGTGCCACATGCCCTGGGTTACTTCTGTCTGTTACTGCCGCAGCGCCAACTGCTGGGCTCTTACCTGTCGGTAAACCAAGGCGTACCGCGTTATAAGCCCACGGCCCTGCGTTCCCAAGATTGGTCGGAAGAGCACGACCCTGTTCAATACGTCGATTCGCAACGTACCAAGTACACCAGCCGTAATCATAGCCGTTATAACCGTAGACAGCTGATGATCCATATGAGACAACCCGTGCAAAAACAGGCTCTGGAGCTTGTTGACCATCGGGGATCACTATGCGCTCACCCTCTTTGAGCCCGCCAATTTCGGCATCGTTAAAAGCAACTATACGGTCTTTATCAGCTCGGTATTTTGTTGCGAGCGTATCAGCAGTATCGCTCGCTTCTACTTTATGAACGAGTCCGTTCACCGGCGGAATGAACAATTCAGTATCAACCTGAACCTTATCACTACGTATCGCATTTGACCATTTAATACTATCGGCACTGACGCCAAATTTTTGCGCAATTGACGTGACCGTATCTCCTTCAACCACTTTATAGGTAACGATATCTTTTTTCGACTTAAGTGCAGTATCAACAATTTGCGGTTTCGCTACCACTTGCGTGTCATTTGGAATAATATCAAGCTGAGATTTTACGGAGTCAGCGGAATTAATAACTGCGGTCGTTTGGTCTAAACGTACAAGTTGCGCTACATTTACTGCAATATCTGCACCAGATATTTCATCAAGCGGATCAATTACTTCTTTTTCTTGAGTCAAGTTAAGTACCGGAGCATCAGTAGTGGGACGGGAATTGCGTGTCG
>JACCDN010667120.1_pt1 | contig 20515 bp, 17 predicted proteins | sample 7441691 | NCBI WGS metagenome assembly JACCDN01 (sample SAMN15323439, study PRJNA562643) | freshwater metagenome | isolation source: river surface water | place: USA:Blue River Watershed | collected 2017-08-16 | reverse complement strand
TGATGTGCGAGGCATCGTACAGCGACGCGCCCTCGGGCAGCAGGCCCATCTCGGTCAGGATGCGCTCGGCCTTCTCATGCCCGGCCTCGGTCAGCAGCACCGAATTGGCTTTCTCGTCCTTGGTGTAGTCGCCCGGCACCTCGACCACGCCCTTGCCGTCCGGTGTCTCTTCGCCGATCTGCAGCGTCAGGAGCGGCGGCAGCGAGTTCATCTTCAGGTACAGCTCGGTGTGGTCCTCGGCCTGTCCCGAGATGATCAGCGGCGTCCGCGCCTCATCGATCAGGATCGAGTCCACCTCATCGACGATCGCGAAAAACAGTCCGCGCTGCACACGGTCGCGCACCTCATAGACCATGTTGTCGCGCAGGTAGTCGAAGCCGAACTCATTGTTCGTGCCATAGGTGATATCCGCTGCGTAGGCTGCCTGCTTGATGTCATGCGGCGCCTGCGACAGGTTCACCCCGGTGGTCAGCCCCAGCCAGCCATACAGCTTGCCCATCCACTCGGCATCCCGCTGCGCAAGGTAGTCATTGACGGTGACGATGTGCACGCCCTTGCCGGTCAGCGCATTCAGATAGGCAGGCAGCGTGGCCATCAGGGTCTTGCCCTCGCCCGTGCCCATCTCGGCGATCTTCCCCTGATGCAGCACCATGCCGCCGATCAGCTGCACATCGAAGTGGCGCATCTTCAGCACGCGCTTGCTGGCCTCGCGGCAGACGGCGAACGCCTCGGGAAGGATCTCGTCCGTGGTCGCGCCGGCAGCGATGCGCGCCCTCAGCTCGGGCGTCTTTGCCTTGAGTTCCTCGTCCGACAGCTTTTCCAGCGCGGGTTCGAGGGCATTGATATCGCGAACAGTCTTCTGCAGCTTCTTGAGCAGACGCTGGTTGCGGCTGCCGAAAATTTTGGTCAGTAAGGACATGCTTTGGGGTGAGGATAAGAGACGCCGGGGACGCAGCTGACAGGTGTTGACCAAACAGCCAAAGGCGCGATTCTATCACGCACCCCCTTGCGGACTGACGGGCATCGCCCGCAGGGAAAGCGGCTGTGCTAAGGTTGCCGGATGTCCAGATCTGCACCGAATTTCACGCCATTTCGCCCGCCGAAGCAGCGCCCGGCGGCGCGGGAGGCCATGGATTTCCTGCAGGCCCATGACCGGCTCGGCGCGCTGCTGCCGACCGCCAGCCGTCTGGCCCAGCTGCAGACCGTGTGTGAAATCCTGCAGCCGCAAGCCTTTGCCGCTTGCCGGGTGGTCAATGTCAGCAACGGCCAGTTACAGGTGGCCGTGCCGAATGCGGCGCTGGCCACCCGCTTGCGACAGCAATTGCCGCGGCTGCTCAGCGGGCTGCGGGACAAAGGCTGGCCGGTGGAAGAGATCCGTCTGAAAGTGCAGGTGATGCCGGAGCGGCTGCCCGCGCCGCCGGCGCCGAAAAAACGCGACCTGCCGCGCACCGCGCTGCAATCCTTCGCCGCGCTGGAGACCTCGCTCGATACCGACCCGCGCAACGAAGGCCTGCGCAGCGCATTGCGCGCGCTGTTGCAACGGTCGCGCTGAACCGACGCGATCAGCCCGGATCCGGCGGTGCCGTCTCGCGCGGCAGTGCCTCGATGATCGTCGCCGCGAGGATCAGCGCACCACCCAGCAGATCGGGCAGACCGAGCGTCTCGCCGCCGATCAGCACCGCCGACACCACGGCCACCAGCAGCTCAAGAATTTGAAACACTGCCGCACGGCTGGCCTGCACATGCGTGACGCCATAGGTCGTGAGCAGGCCGGCGCCCAGCAGCCAGAAGAACGCAAATCCGGCCAGCAGCAGCCAGATCAGCCAGGGCAGTTCGGGAATCGCTGGCGTGGACACGGCCAGCCCCAGCACCGCGAGCACCGCGCATCCGACAAACGCGGACAGCGTGCGACTGGTCATGGGAATCTGCTTTGCCTTGCGGTTGGCGATACCAGCGGCGGTATAACAAATGCCCGCGATCAGCGCGGCGAGGTCAGCGACGGACGGCGGTTCATCCAGTACCTTCGGCCCGCCGACGATGACGAATACCCCGAGCAGCGACAGCGCGACCGCCGCCAGCCGCCGGCGATCCAGCCGCTCGGACAGGAACATCGCCCCGCCCAGCGCGCCCCAGACGGGCAGCAGGAAGAACAGCAGCATCACCCGCACCACAGAGCCGGACATCAGCGCAATGGTCAGCCCGACATTGGCGACACCGAAGCACAGCCCCATCAGCAGCAGCCAGCGGGTCTCGGCCTGCCATGCGCGGCGCTCGCGCCAGATGAAGGGCAGCGCCACCAGCGCGACCAGCGTGTAGGCGGTCAGCGAGACCGCGTGGCCGTTGAGGCCGGCGGCGGCGAAATACTTCAGCGGCCACCACGAAAAGCCCCAGACGACACTGCCGGTCAGCAGCGACACCAGCGCCAGCGGCGGCTCGTGATGCGAATCAGAAGACAAGGGGTTCAAGGAAAGTGGCGGGAGACATCGCGGGCACGGAGCATGTCGGAAAACCCGGATACGTCAGCCGTGCCGGCAGGCACGGCGCTCAGACCGGCGCCCACTCCTGCTCGAGCTGGGACGCATAGGCCGCCGGTGCCGACGCCGGATTAGTGAAGCTGACGATTTCGTAGGACGAAGGATCGGCGAGCAGTGCGCGCAACAGCTTGTTGTTTAGTCCGCGACCGGACTTGTGCGCGGTGTAGCTGGCCAGCAGCGGATGACCGATCAGGTACAGATCGCCCATCGCGTCGAGAATCTTGTGACGGACAAATTCATTCCGGTAGCGCAGACCGCCGGTGTTCAGCACGCGGAACTCATCCATCACGATCGCGTTTTCCAGCGAGCCGCCGCGTGCCAGACCCATGCCGCGCAGGGTCTCGACATCCTGCATGAAGCCAAAGGTGCGGGCGCGCGCGATCTCCTGAATATACGACTCGAACGACAGATCGACTTCGGCCGTCTGACCGGTGCCATCGACCGCCGGATGATTGAACTCGATGAAGAACTTCAGGCGAAAGCCGTGGCAGGGCTCAAGCCGCGCCCATTTCTCGCTCGCGCCCTCGCCCTCGCGCACCTCGACCGGCCTGAGCACGCGGATGAATTGCTTTGCTGCGGACTGCTCGCTTCGTCCCGCCTGCTGCAGCAGGAACACGAACGAGGCGGCCGAGCCATCCATGATCGGTATCTCTTCCGCCGTCAGGTCGACATACAGATTGTCGATGCCCAGTCCGGCGCAGGCGGACATCAGGTGCTCAACGGTGGAGACCCGTACGCCATCCTTTTCAAGCACCGAGGCCATGCGCGTGTCGCCCACGCCCATGGCCGTCGCGGGCAGCTCGACCGGGGGCGTGACATCCACCCGGCGAAACACGATACCCGTATCCACCGGCGCAGGATGCAGCGTCAGCACGACACGCGTGCCGCAGTGCAGACCGACACCGGTCGTGCTCACGCGCTGGCTGATGGTGCTTTGCCTGATCATCGGTGGCCTGTCACAGGGTTCTGAAAGTCATCAGGCCTGGGCGAGCATCGTTTCGGCGTTCGACACTTCGAACTTGCCCGGTGCCTCGATATTGAGCTGCTGCACCACGCCATCTTTCACCAGCATCGAATAACGCTGCGAACGCACGCCCATGCCGAACTGGCTGAAGTCAGCCGACAGGCCGAGTGCCTTCGAAAAATCCGCATTGCCATCGGCCATCATGCGAACCGTACCCGTGGCCTTCTGATCGCGGCCCCACGCGCCCATCACGAACGCGTCATTGACCGAGATGCACCAGATCTCATCCACGCCTTTCGCCTTCAGCGCCTCGGCATGCTCGACATAGCCGGGCACATGCTTGGCCGAGCAGGTCGGCGTGTACGCACCGGGCAGGCCGAAAATGGCGATGGTCTTGCCTTTCACCAGATCCGACACATTGAAGGTATTCGGACCCAGCGTGCAGCCCTCGGTCTCGGTCTCGATGAATTCGGCCAGTTTGCCTTCGGGCAGACGGTCTCCGACTTTGATGGTCATTTTTTCTTCCTTTTCTTGCAATGGAAAACAGGGGGACAGGGTAGGGGAAACGACACCGCGTCCGGATGTTGCCATCGGACGCGGTATGTTGGCCGTTAGTATGCCCTGCCTGCCGCTTTCTTGCAGAAGGTGGTGCTGCCGTGACGACTTAGTCGGCCTGACGACGCAGGAATGCCGGAATATCGTAGGTTTCCGTGCCATTTCGCTCCATCGCACGCACGGTCTCGGACGCCGACTCGCGACGCCATACCGCCGGTGTGCGGATAGGATCGAAGGTCTGGTTCGCGCCGGGCACCGCATCGCCGCCGGAGACCGGCTCGTTGTACGTGCCGGTACGCTGCACCGCGACCGGGTTGGCCACCAGTTGCGGCGTGCGGCGCGCACGGCCCAGACCGGTCGCGACCACGGTCACGCGGATCTCGTCGCCCATCGATTCATCATAGGCGATGCCCTGTGCGATCGACGCGTCCTCGGCGGCGAATGCGCGCACGGTCGCCATGACTTCCTTGATTTCCTTGCCCTTGAGCGAGCGGCTGCCGGTCACGTTCACCAGCACGCCACGCGCACCGGAGAGATCGATGCCGTCGAGCAGCGGCGAGGCGATCGCCTGCTCGGCAGCGATGCGGGCGCGATCCACGCCAGAGGCCACTGCTGTGCCCATCATCGCCTTGCCCTGCTCGGCCATGATGGTCTTGACGTCATTGAAGTCCACGTTGATATGGCCCGGCACATTGATGATCTCGGCAATGCCGGCGACCGCATTGTTCAGCACGTCATCGGCATGCTGCAGCCACTCGACCATGCTGTCGTCTTCGTAGATCTCTTCCAGCTTCTCGTTCAGGATCACGATCAGCGAATCGACATGCTTGCCCAGCTCATCGAGGCCTTCGTTGGCGATGTCCATGCACTTCTTGCCTTCATAGGTGAAGGGCTTGGACACGACCGCCACGGTCAGCGCGCCGAGCTCTTTCGCGACTTGCGCCACCACGGGCGCGGCGCCCGTGCCGGTGCCGCCGCCCATGCCTGCGGCGATGAACACCATGTGCGCGCCGCGCAGCGCATCTTCGATGCGGTCGCGGGTCTCTTCGGCCAGCTGGCGACCGAGCGCAGGCTTCATGCCGGCACCCAGCCCCGATTCGCCGATCTGGATCACGTTGTGCGCCTTGGAATTGTGCAGCGCCTGCGCATCCGTGTTGGCGACGATGAACTCCACGCCGGACACCCCCTTGTTGATCATGTGCTGCACTGCGTTACCGCCTGCGCCACCAACGCCGACCACCTTGATGATCGTTCCCTTCGTCGTTTCCAGCATATCGATTTCCATAACTTGCTCCCTTGGTGATGCAGTTTTCAGTCGTTAACCATCACATGGCGTGACGGCTAGCAACTGACAACTGCGCGTTGATACAAAAACCATGTCTCCTTTTCAGGAACGCGATGTCTTTTCTGGCATCGTTCATTCCCGTATGACTACTGCACTCTGCTACGATCTGCTGCGCTCTGCTGCCTTCTTCATTCAATGCTTTTCACTGCCGACTGCCGACTGCCGACTGCTACCGGCCCCTGATCAGAAATTCCCCAGGAACCATTCCTTCATTCGCTGCCATACCGCCTTCGCGGAACCGCCCTGCCTCACCACCACCTGCCCGCGCAGGTACTGCCGCTTGGCTTCCATCAGCAAGCCCAGCACCGTCGAGTAGCGCGGGCTGCGCACGACATCGGCCAGCTGGCCGCTGTAGTCGGGCACGCCGACACGCGCCGGCTTGAGGAAGATGTCCTCGGCCAGCTCGGCGATCCCGGGCAGCATTGCGCTGCCACCGGTCAGCACGATGCCGGACGACAGCACCTCTTCATAGCCGGATTCGCGCACCACCTGATGCACCAGCGAGAACAGCTCTTCCACGCGCGGCTCGATCACGGCAGCCAGCGCCTGTCGCGACAACGTGCGCGCGCCGCGATCGCCCAGACCGGGTACGTCGAACACATCGGTCGGATCCGCCAGCACCTGCTTGGCGATGCCATAGCGCACCTTGATCTCTTCCGCATCCGAGGTCGGCGTGCGCAGTGCCATCGCGATGTCATTCGTGATCTGGTCACCGGCAATCGGTATCACGGCGGTATGGCGGATCGCGCCTTCGGTAAAGATCGCGATATCAGTCGTGCCGCCGCCAATATCGACCAGCACCACGCCCAGTTCTTTCTCGTCGGCCGTCAGCACGGCGTCGGCCGAGGCCATCGGCTGCAGGATCAGGTCGGTCACTTCCAGACCGCAGCGGCGCACGCACTTGACGATGTTCTGCACCGCCGACACCGCGCCCGTGACGATATGCACCTTCACCTCGAGGCGGATGCCACTCATGCCGATGGGCTCGCGCACGTCTTCCTGATTGTCGACAATGAATTCCTGCGGCACGGTGTGCAACAGCTGCTGATCGGTCGGAATATTGACGGCCTTGGCCGTCTCGATCACGCGCGCCACATCAGTCGCCGTGACTTCCTTGTCCTTGATCGCGACCATGCCGCTGGAGTTGAAGCTGCGGATATGGCTGCCGGCGATGCCTGTCCAGACATTGCGTATCTGGCAGTCGGCCATCAGCTCGGCCTCTTCGAGCGCGCGCTGTATCGATTCCACCGTGGTCTCGATATTCACCACCACGCCTTTCTTCAGGCCCTTCGAGTCGTGCTGGCCGAGACCGATCACCTCATGCCGCCCGTTAGGCAGCACCTCGGCGACCACGGCCACCACCTTCGACGTGCCGATATCGAGTCCGACGATCAGGTTTGTCGCGTCTTTTGTCATAGCTTTTTCACGGTTGGTCTTTCTGTTTCCTGCTCTGCTGCGCCAGTTCAGGCGGCCTCTTCCTCGCGCGCCGCCGGCGCGCTCGGTACCGGCGCGCCACGGGTCCGATAAGCCAGCCCGTTGGGGTAGCGCATGTCCACGCTCTCTATCCTTCCCTGAAGCTGCGCCGCCAGCCGGGGATACGCCGTCACAAAGCGATCCACGCGACGCTTGAGCGCGTCTCGGTCATGCACGCGCCCCAGCCTGAGCGTGATGCCATTGTTCAGCCGCGCGGTCCACGCATAGCGCCTCGACAGCTGCAAGGCCTGCGGCGACAGCTTCACCGGCGCCAGCCACGCGCGCATGTCGATCAGCCGCTGCGCGACCTCGCGCGCGCTGTCATCCGGCCCGCCCAGCTGCGGCAATCGGCCCTCGGCCTCCGCCTCGTCCAGGTTCGCGGTGAATAAATAGCCATCCACCGAGAGCAGCCGGTCATCATCCGCACCCCAGGTGCCCAGCACCTCGAATTCATCGACCGACACGATCAGCTTGTTCGGCCACTCGCGCCGCACCGACGCGTGCTGCACCCAGGGCACGGTCTCGAAGGCCGCGCGCACGGCGCCCAGATCGGCGGTAAAGAAATTGCCGCGTATGCGCGGCAGCGCCGCACTGCGCACCGTCGCCGCATCCACGTAACGCAATGGCGCACCATTCGCGCCCTGTACCTTCACGACGCGCACCTCGAAATACGGCTGCAGCGACACCCACTTGTACGCGGCGAACAGCAGGCACACTGCCAGCACGCCGAGCATGGCCCGGGTGACGGTGTTCAGGGTCCTGATGTCATGCCACATGTCTCGTTATTCCTCTTGTCTCTGTCGTCTCGTCTGTTTGTTGTTGTCTGCGTCTTTGATCTGTTGTGCGTACCGTCCCCGTCAGCCCGGCGCCGGTGGCGTCCACGCGGCGGATACCTGCGAGTCCAGCGCCGCCATGCGCAGGATCTGGACGCACAGCTGCTCATAGGGCATGCCGGCCGCCGCCGCCGACATCGGCACCAGCGAATGGCCGGTCATGCCCGGCGAGGTGTTTATCTCGAGCAGGAAAGGCTGACCATCCGATTCGCGGATCATCACGTCAGCGCGCGCCCAGCCGCGGCAACCGATCGTCCGGTAACTGTCGAGCACCAGCTGCTGCACCTGCTTTTCCAGCGCATCCGGCAGCTGGCTCGGGCACAGGTAGGTCGTCTCGTCGGAAAAATACTTGTTCTGGTAGTCGTAATTGGCGTCGGGCGCGACGATGCGCACCACCGGCAGCGCACGCGCGGTGTCGCCCGCGCCCAGCACCGGACAGGTCAGCTCCATGCCGCTGATGAACTCTTCCGCCATCACGGCCTTGTCGAAGCCAGCAGCCAGCGCATACGCCGCAGGCAGCTGATCGGCCGCCGTCACCTTGGTCAGTCCGAGTGTCGATCCCTCGTGCGCGGGCTTGACGATCAGCGGCAGGCCCAGCGTGGCCGCGACGGCCTTCCAGTCACTGTTCGCGGAAAGCATCTCGAAACGTGGCGTCGACAGCCCGCTGAACAGCCAGACCCGCTTGGTCATCGCCTTGTCCATCGCAATCGCCGAGGCCAGCACGCCGGGGCCGGTGTAAGGGATGCCCAGTTGCTCGAGCGCGCCCTGCAGCGTGCCATCTTCACCATAGCGACCATGCAGCGCGATGAACACGCGATCGAATCGTTCTGCCGCCAGCTCAGCCAGCGAGCGCTGCGCCGGATCGAAGGCATGCGCATCAATGCCCTGCGACTGCAGCGCCTTCAGCACGCCATTGCCCGACATCAGCGAGATCTCGCGCTCGGCCGAGCGCCCGCCGAACAGTACCCCGACCTTGCCGAACTCTGCGGCCAGATTCGCACTCATGCGACCTCCCTGTGCGTGTTGCCTGCCGTAAGCTGCTGCAGCGCGGCCGGTACATTGGCGATCGAGCCCGCGCCCATCGTCATCACCACATCACCCTCCCTGGCCATCTTCAGCAGTACCTCGGGCATGTCAGCGATGTCCTCGACAAAGACGAGTTCCGTTTTTCCCACCACGCGCAGCGCATGGGCCAACGAGCGTCCATCGGCGGCGGGAATCGGTTGCTCGCCCGCCGGATAGACATCGGCCAGCACCAGCACATCCACGGTGGAGAGGACTTTCACGAAATCTTCGAACAGGTCACGGGTGCGGGTGTAACGATGCGGCTGGAAGGCCAGCACCAGTCGCTGGCCGGGGAAGGCACCGCGCGCGGCCGCAATGGTCGCGGCCGTCTCGACTGGGTGGTGGCCATAGTCATCGACCAGGCTGACGCTGCCTCCGCCAGCAAGCGGCAGCTTGCCGTAGCGGGTGAAACGCCGCCCCACGCCGGTGAATCCCTGCAGCGCTTTTTGGATGTGCTCGTCAGCGACATCGAGCTCGCGCGCGATCGCGATCGCCGCGCAGGCATTCTGCACGTTGTGCATGCCGGGCTGGTTCAGCCGCACGGACAGCGGCGCGTAATCTTTCTGGAGCACGGTGAATTCCATATGCCCGTTCACCGCGCGCGCATCGACCGCGCGCACGTCGGCATCTTCGTGAAAGCCGTAGGTCATTACCATCTTCGAGATGAAGGGCATGATCTCGCGCACATTGCGGTCGTCGATGCACAGGATGGCCACGCCATAGAACGGCAGGCGCTGGGTGAACTCGATGAAGGCCTGCTTCAGCTTCGCAAAGCTGTGGTCATAGGTCTCCATGTGGTCGGCATCGATGTTCGTGATGACCTCGATCACCGGCGACAGGTTCAGGAAGGACGCATCCGACTCGTCCGCTTCGGCCACGATGAATTCGCCGGTACCCAGTTTTGCGTTCGCACCGGCGCTGTTCAGGCGGCCGCCGATCACGAAGGTCGGGTCCAGCCCGCCCTCGGCGAGGATGCTCGCCACCAGGCTGGTGGTCGTGGTCTTGCCGTGCGTGCCTGCGATCGCGATGCCGCGCTTCAAGCGCATCAGCTCGGCCAGCATCACCGCACGCGGCACGATGGGAATGTGGCGAGCCCGGCCGGCGATCACTTCCGGATTATTCGGCTGCACCGCGGTCGAGGTGACGATGGCATCCGCGCCCTCGACATTGTCCGGGGAATGGCCGATACGAATGCAGGCACCCAGTTCGGCCAGACGGCGGCTGGCCGCGTTGCTCGACAGGTCAGAGCCGGACACCGTATAGCCGAGGTTGAGCAGCACCTCGGCGATGCCACTCATGCCGGAGCCACCGATGCCGACGAAGTGAATATGTTTGACCTTGTGTTTCATATCAGCGAATCATGTCCGTCTTAAGGTTTCCAGCACCTGCGCAATCGCCTCATTCGCGTCGCGCCTGCCATGCCGGTGCGCCGCATCCGCCATGTGCAGGCAGCGCTCGCGCGTCAGTGTCTTGATCAGCGAGGCCAGCGCATCGGTGTTCAGCTCGCTCTGCGGCTGATGGATCGCCGCGCCGATGCCCGCCATCCAGCTCGCGTTGTCACGCTGGTGGGACGTCGTCGAAGCGATGAACGGTACCAGCACGCTCGCGACGCCCGCTGCGCACAGTTCGGTCACGGTGATCGCGCCGGCACGGCAGATCACGAGATCCGCCCATGCATAGCACGCGGTCATGTCGTCAATGAAATCCACGACGTCCGCAGTCACGCCGGCATCCGCATAGGCGCGCCTGAGCGCATCGATATGCTGGCGTCCCGACTGGTGCACGACATTCGGGCGCTCGTCCGCAGCGATCAGTGACAGTGCGGCGGGCACGGTCTCGTTCAGGATTTTTGCGCCCAGACTGCCGCCGATCACCAGAATGTTCAGCGGGCCGCTGCGTGCGGCATAACGAACGCCGGGCGCCGGTAATGCGCTGATCTCGCGCCGCACCGGATTGCCCGTGACCTGCTGCTTGCCGACCGTGCTTTCATCCGAAGTCGCAAAACCGAACAGCACTTTTTTCGCGAACGGCAGCAGCGCCTTGTTCGACATCAGCAGCGCGGCATCCGCATTCACCAGCGCCAGCGGCACGCCGTAGATTTTCGCCATCACGCCACCGGGCACGGTCACATAGCCGCCCATGCCGAGCACGACATCCGGCTTGCGCCGCAACAGGATGGACAGGCAGCTGAACAGGCTGATCCCCAGCTTGACTGCGCCGGTGAGCGTATGCAGCAAGCCCTTGCCGCGCAAGCCGGTGAAATCGATCGCATCGAAGTCGACGCCATGGCGCGGCACGATGTCCGCTTCCATCCCGCGCGTCGTGCCCAGCCACGATACCTGCCAGCCGCGCGCGCGCATCGTGTCCGCGATCGCGAGTCCGGGGAAGATGTGGCCGCCCGTTCCGGCGGCCATGATGAGCAGGCGGCTCATGCGCGCCCCCCTCGCATCAGCACTCGGTTCTCGTAATCGATTCTCAGCAGCACAGCCAGCCCGATGCAGTTGATGACCACCCCGGATCCGCCGTAGCTCATCAGCGGCAAGGTCAGCCCCTTGGTGGGCAACAGGCCGAGGTTCACGCCCATGTTGATGAAGGCCTGCACACCGATCCAGATGCCTATGCCCTTCGCCACCAGTCCGGCAAACACGTTATCGACCGCAATCGACTGCCGGCCAATCTCGAATGCCCGGCGGACGATCCAGTAGAACGCGATCGTGACCAGCAGCACACCGGCCAGACCCAGCTCTTCACCGATCACGGCCAGCAGAAAGTCGGTATGCGCTTCGGGCAGGTAATGCAGTTTCTCCACGCTGCCGCCCAGACCGACGCCGAACAATTCCCCCCGCCCGAACGCGATCAGCGAGTGCGACAACTGATAGGCCTTGCCCAGTGCGTTTTCCTCGACCCAGGGATTCATGTAGGCCAGCAGGCGCTCGCGCCGCCACGGCGATAGCAGAATCACCAGCGAAAACACGGCGCCCAGCACACCAATGATGCCGCTGAACCAGACGATATTGAACCCACCCAGAAACAGGATGCCCATCGCGATGCAGACGATCACGCCGAACGCACCGAGATCCGGCTGCAGCAGCAGCAGGCCACCGACAAAGCCGACTGCCAGTGCCATCGGCAGAAAACCCTTGGTCAGCTTGTGCATGTACTGCTGCTTGCGGACCGTGAAGTCAGCCGCGTAAAAGACCATCATCAGCTTCAGGAGTTCCGACGGCTGAAGATTGAGAACGCCGAAACCGATCCAGCGGCGCGCGCCATTGACACCTTTGCCAACGCCCGGGATCAGCACCAGCACCATCAGCACCAGCGAGATAATGAACAACGCGGGCGCAGCCTTTTGCCATTGCTCGATCTTCACGCGGAAAGCGAACAGACCGGCAACCAGCCCGACAAAGACGAACATCGCCTGCCGCGCGAGGAAGTGATGATTGGTGTAGTTCGCATACTTGGGCGAATCCGGCAGGCTGATTGATGCCGAATACACCATCACCAGACCGCCCAGCAACAGCAGCAGCGTGACCCAGACGAGCGGCTGATCATACTCAAGCATGCTCGAGCGCTGGCCGACACGGCTGTCTGCCGCAGCGGCGTCGCTGCCACCCGACCAGGGCAGGGTCAGCTTCATGCGCCCACCTCGCCGCGCGACAGTCCGATCTCGCGGACGGCATCGACAAACACCTGCGCGCGATGCGCGTAATTCGTGAACATGTCAAAGCTCGCACAGGCCGGCGAGAGCAGCACGGTATCGCCCCCGGTCACCATCTCCGCTGCGCGCTCGACAGCCTGCTCCAGAGTCCAGCAATCTGTGATCGGCACGCCCGTGTCGGCCAGCGCGGCGCGAAGGGCCGGGCCATCGCGCCCGATCAGCATCACGGCCTTCACATGCCGCCGGACCGGACCGGCCAGCGGCGCGAAATCCTGACCCTTGCCATCGCCACCGGCGATCAGCACCAGTCGCGGCGCTGCGCCCTGTGCGCCCTGTACACCTTGCGCACCCAGTCCTTCGAGCGCTGCGATCGTCGCGCCCACATTCGTGCCCTTGCTGTCGTCGATGTACTCGACACCGCCGATTGTGGCAATCAGTTCCACGCGATGCGGCTCGCCCTTGTACTGGCGTGCCGCGTGCAGCAAGGGCGCCAGCGGCAGGCCGATCGCGCGGCACAGCGCGAGCGCGGCCAGCACGTTGGTCGCATTGTGCAGGCCACGAATTTTCAGCGCATCGGCCGGCATCAGCCGGTTCATGAACAGTTCCGTCTCGACTTTCTGCTTGCTGCGACGCTTTTTCTCGCCATCCTCTTCGGCACCGACGGCCAGCATCAGCCAGCGCATGCCGTGCTCTTCCACGAGGCCAAAGCAATCGGCATCGGTGGGGGCATCGGTGCCAAAACTAATGACGGTCGCGTCCTTGCCCGCCATCCGCATCACGCGGGCATCATCGCGATTGAGCACGCGCACGGTGTGCTTGCCGAAGATGCGCTCCTTGGCACCGGCGTACGCGTCCATGTCGCCGTGCCAGTCGAGATGGTCCTGCGTGAGATTCAGTACGGTGGCGGCGTCGGCGTCCAGCGTGTGCGTGCTCCACAACTGGAAGCTGGAGAGTTCCAGCACCCAGCAATCGGGCAGGCTGTCGGCATCCAGCGCCTCGCGCAGCACATCCAGCGCTGCGGGGCTGATATTGCCGGCCACCTTGACGGACAGACCGGCAGCACGGCACAGCTGCCCGGTCAGGCGGGTGACCGTGGTCTTGCCATTGGTGCCGGTAATGGCCAGGACTTTCGGCTGATAGCCGCGTTCTTCCGGCAGCGCGGCCAGTGCCTGCGCAAACAGCTCGATCTCGCCCCAGACCGGAATCTGCTGCGCATTCGCCGCAGGCAGCAGGGAAGCGAGTTCCTTGTCCGGCGACAGGCCGGGGCTCAGCAGCACGAGATCGATGGTCTCGAGCAGCGCAGGCGTGAATTCACCCGCGATGAATTCCGCCGTGGGCACGAATTCGCGCAGGCCGGCCAGACGTTCCGGGAACGGACGCGTATCGGCCACGCGCAGCCGCGCACCGGCGCGCGCGAGCCAGTGCGCGATCGCCAGACCCGATTCACCGAGCCCGAGCACGAGTGCGTGTTTGCCTGCGAGTGTCATTCCCTGCTGATCCATCCCTGTGCGTATGTCCCTGTTTTTGTGTCTATCTGCGTGTCTATCTGTGCGTCTGTGATTCCGCGCAGCGGCCTCAGCGCAGCTTCAGCGTCGACAATCCGACCAGCACCAGCATCATGGTGATGATCCAGAAGCGCACGACGACCTGCGTCTCTTTCCAGCCTTTTTGTTCATAGTGGTGGTGCAGCGGCGCCATCAGCAGCACGCGCTTGCCTACACCAGTCTTCATCTTGGTGTACTTGAAATACGCGACCTGCAGCATCACTGACAGCGTCTCGACGACAAACACGCCGCCCATGATGAAGAGCACGATCTCCTGACGGACGATCACGGCGATCGTGCCCAGCGCGCCGCCGAGCGCCAGTGCGCCGACGTCGCCCATGAAGACCTGCGCCGGATAGGCGTTGAACCACAGGAAAGCGAGACCGGCACCGGCCATCGCGCCGCAGAAGATCAGCAGCTCGCCCGCGCCCGGTATGTGCGGAATCAACAGATATTTCGCATACGTGGCGCTGCCCGTCAGGTAGGCAAACAGCCCCAGTGCGGAACCGACCATCACGGTCGGCATGATCGCCAGCCCGTCGAGGCCATCGGTCAGGTTCACCGCATTGCTGGTGCCGACGATGACGAAATAGGTCAGCGCGATGAAGCCCCACACACCGAGCGGATAGCTGATGGTCTTGACGAAGGGAACGATGAGGTCGGCCTTGGGTGGCAGATCCATCGAAAAGCCGGACTGCACCCACGCGAGGAACAACTCCCAGACCTTGGTATTGGTCGGCCCCGAGACCGAGAACGCCAGATAGAACGCTGCCAGCAAACCGATCAGCGACTGCCAGAAATACTTCTCGCGCGAGCGCATCCCGTTCGGGTCTTTGTAGACCACCTTGCGGTAATCATCGACCCAGCCAATCACGCCAAAACCGAGGGTCACGATCAGCACGGGCCAGAGGAAGCGGTTGCTCCAGTCGCCCCACAGCAGCGTGGACACACCGATACCGATCAGGATCAGCGCGCCGCCCATGGTCGGCGTGCCGGATTTCACCAGATGCGTCTGCGGGCCGTCCGTGCGCACCGCCTGACCGACCTTCAGTGTGGTCAGCATGCGGATCACGGCCGGGCCGGCGAGCAGTCCGATCAGCAGTGCCGTCAGCGTCGCGAACACCGCGCGGAAGGTAATGAAATTGAACACGCGCAGCGCGCCAATCTGTTCCTGGAACTGTTGGGCTAACCAGAGCAGCATCTCAGTGACCTCCCGCCTGTGCGCCCGTCAGGCTGTCGACCACGCGCTCCATCTTCATGAAGCGCGATCCCTTGACGAGCACGCTGGCGCCGGACGGTACGGCCGCGATCTCCTGATTCAATGTTTCCATAGTGTCGAAATGCCGGGCCGGACTGCCGAATGCAAGGCTCGCGTGGCGGGCCAGTGTGCCCAGAGTGAATAACTGGTCGATCTGGCGCGTGCGCGCATAGGCACCGATCTCTTCGTGGAACGCCACGCCCTCGCTGCCGACTTCGCCCATGTCGCCCAGGACCAGCGTGCGCGGCGCGGGCGCCGTGGCGAGCACGTCGATGGCCGCACGCACGGAATCCGGGTTGGCGTTGTAGGTATCGTCGATCACCAGCGCACCATTGCGCGCGCTCTTGCGCTGCAGGCGGCCGGCGACGGGTGCGAAGGACTGCAGGCCGCGCGCGATGCTGTCGGCATCGATGCCGATGGCCAGCGCTGCCGCGCAGGCGGCCAGTGCATTGCGCACATTGTGGAGTCCGGCGGCCGACAGCGACACGGGTATCGTCTTGCCGGCAGCGCTGATCTGCAGCTCGCTGCCGAAATCGCGCGGCTGCCACAGGCCATGCACGGCGGCGCGCGCATCGAGGCCAAAGCTCATGATGCGGCGCTGACCGGCATAGCCCTGCCACAGCGACGCATACGCTTCATCGGCGGGAAATACCGCGCAGCCTCCGGCGCCCATCAGGCGGATGACCGAGCCATTCTCTTCCGCGACGGCAGCGACGCTGGCCATGAATTCCTGATGTTCGCGCTGCGCATTGTTCACCAGACCGACGGTGGGCTCAGCGATCTCGGTCAGTCGCGCGATCTCGCCCGGATGGTTCATGCCCATTTCGATCACGGCGGCGCGATGCGAGGCGTCCAGCCGGAACAGCGTCAAAGGCACGCCGATCTCATTGTTGAGGTTGCCGCGCGTGGACAGATACTGGCCGTCGCCAAAGGCCGCGGCGAGTATCGACGCGATCATTTCCTTGACCGTGGTCTTGCCATTGCTGCCCGTGACGCCAATGACCGGAATGTCGAACTGCCGGCGCCAGTAGTTGGCGATCTGTCCCAGTGCATGCCGGGTGTCGCTGACGATCAGCGCAGGCAGACCGAAGCCGTCCGGCAGGCGCTCGGCGATCACGCCGGCGGCGCCCTGCGCGGCGACCTCGGACAGGAAGTCATGCGCGTCAAAGCGTTCACCGCGCAGCGCGACGAACAGATTGCCCGGCGCAATGGCCTTGCTGTTGGTGGACACACCGGTGAAGGCTGCATCGGCGGTGATGCGCGCACCGGGCAGCGCAGTCAGCAGTTCAGAGAGGCGCGCGTGCATCAGTGGCCTCCATAGCGGGTGGCGCGCGTGGCCAGTGCCAGCGCGGCATGATCGGCATCGCGGAAGGCGAGCTTCCTGCCCTTGATTTCCTGATAGTCCTCATGGCCCTTGCCGGCCACCAGAACCACATCATGCTTGCCGGCGTGACGTATCGCGGACAGGATCGCGCTCGCGCGGTCTTCGATCACCTGCAAACGATCGTCGCCCAGCGGGCCGGTGCCCTCGCGTATCTGCGCGATGATCGCGGCCGGGTCTTCGCTGCGCGGGTTGTCGCTGGTAACGATCAGATGATCCGCCGTCAGCGCCGCCGCGCCCATCGGCGCCCGCTTGCCCGGATCGCGATCGCCGCCACAACCGAACACGCACCACAGCTGGCCTTGGCGTGCATCGGCGACTTGTCTCAACGTCTGCAATGCTTTTGTCAGTGCATCGGGCGTGTGCGCGTAATCGATCACGGCGAGCGGGCCGTCATGCCCACCCAGTTGCTGCATGCGTCCCGGCACCGCGACCAATGCCTCGAGCTGACGCACGACGGCATTCCATGCCAGTCCGCGCGCGAACAGCACACCGGCAATGGCCAGCACATTGCTCACGTTGAAGTGGCCGATCAGCCGGGTGCGTACCGTACCGCTACCGAAAGGGGAGGTCAGCTGGAAGGTCGCGCCCTGCTGGCTGATGCGTATGTCCGTCGCGGACAGCACCGCCACGTCCTGCGCGACAGCGCCCTCGGTGGTGTAGCCGATCACCTCGACACGCGGCTGGCGCGCCTGAAGCTGCGCCAGCCGGCGCACGCCCATCGGGTCATCGAGATTGATCACCGCATGCTGCAGGCCGGGCCAGTCGAACAGCTTAGCCTTGGCGGCTTCATAGGCGGCCATGTCGCCGTGAAAATCCAGATGATCGCGCGTGAAATTCGTCAGGACGGCGACGTCCAGATGGATCTGATCGAGCCGTCCCTGCACCAGCCCGATGGATGATGCCTCGATGGCCAGCGCCCGCGCACCTGCCTGCCGCTGCACAGCGAGCTGTCTGGCGAGTTGTACTGCATCCGGGGTCGTGAAACCGGTGGCCTCGAACGGGCTGCTCTCGCCATGGCGGTAGAGCCCGACGCCCAGCGTGCCGACGACACAGGTCGGCAGGCCGTCGCGGGACAAGGCCTGACCCAGCCATTGCGTGCAGGAGGTCTTGCCATTGGTGCCCGTGACCGCCACGCTGAACAGGTCACGATCCGGCAGGCCATACCACTCATGCGCAATACGACCGGCAGCGGCCGCAAGCTCCGGCACGCCGCGATGGGGCAGCTTCCAGTCGGGGTCCCAGCGGAATCCGCCGGCGATATCGAACAGGATGGCGCTCGCGCCCGCCTCGATCGCCTGCGGTATGAAATCGCGCCCGTCGCCGCTCTCGCCCGGACAGGCGAGGAACACGTCGCCGCGCTGCACGCGCCGCGAATCCAGCCGGAGCTGTGCGGACGGCGCCACCTCGCGCAGCCACTGGCCCACGTCGGCGGCCTCGAGCACGTCGGCCGCCATCATATGCTCTCCGCCACGGGTTCAGCCGGCATGATCACATTGCTCACGCTGGCATCCGGCGACACGTTCAGCGAGCGCAGCGCGCTGGCGGCCACACCGGAAAACACCGGTGCGGCGACCAGCCCGCCGTAGTGCTTGCCGGCGCTCGGCTCGTCGATCATGACGGCGATAATGATGCGCGGGTCGGACGCCGGCGCAAGGCCCACGAAGGACGCGACATACTTGTTCACGTAGCGGCCGTTTTCCAGCTTATGCGCGGTGCCGGTCTTGCCGGCCACGCGATAGCCGCGCACCTGCGCCTGCGGCGCGGTACCACCGGGGCCCACGACGAGTTCCATCATCTCGCGCATCTGCCGGGCTGTCTTTTCACTGATCACGCGCTGCGGCTGCGGCAGCTGTGCCACCTTCTGAAAGGACAGCGGGATCATCTCGCCATTGCGCGCGAAAATCATGTACGAGCGCGCAACCTGAATCAGCGATACGGAAATGCCATGGCCGTAGCTCATGGTCGCCTGCTCGATCGGCCGCCAGGTCTTGTAAGGGCGCATGCGTCCGGCCACAGCGCCGGGGAAACCAAAGCGCGGCTGCTGGCCAAAACCGACCGAGGAAAACATTTCCCACATCTCGCGCGGCTCGAGCTTCTGCGCCATGCGCACCGTGCCGACGTTGGATGACTGCTGGATGATCTGCGCGACCGACAGGGATGCGGCATGCGGGTGCGAATCGCCGATCGTGGACGGCCCGATGCTCAGCTTGTTCGGCGTATCGAGCATCGTGGTCGGAGACACCAGCCCTTTTTCCATCGCCAGCGCCACGGTGAACGGCTTCAACGTCGAACCGGGCTCATAGGTATCGGTGAATACCCGATTGCGCAACTGCGCGCCGGTCAGTCCTGCGCGGCTGTTGGGGTTGTAGGTTGGCATGTTGGCCAGCGCCAGCACCTCACCCGTCTTCACGTCGAGCACGACGATGCCACCGGCCTTCGCGCGGTGCTGCTCGACGGCCTGCTGCAGGTGAGTGAAGGCAATGTATTGGATCTTGCTGTCGATGGACAGTGTGAGGTCACGCCCGTCCTGAGGTTCACGCAGCAGCGCGATATCGTCCACCACCCGGCCGAGACGGTCGCGGATCACGCGGCGGCTGCCGGTCACGCCGCCCAGCGATGGCTGGTGCGCGAGCTCCATGCCCTCCTGCCCCTTGTCCTCGACATTGGTGAAACCGAGCACATGGGCGGCCACATGGCCGGCCGGATAAAAGCGTTTGTATTCTTTCTTGGTGTGTATGCCGGGAATATCGAGCGCGATCACCTGATCGGCAATATCGTTCTCGACCTGACGTTTCAGATAGACGAAGCTGGTGTCGGACTCGAGCTTCTTTTTCAGTTCGGGCTGGCCGGTGTCGAGCAGGTGCGCAAGCTGGCGCAGCTTCTCGGGCGGCGCATCGACGGCATCGGGAATCGCCCAGATGGCCTTGACGGGCAGGGACGAGGCCATCACCTCGCCGTTACGGTCGAGGATTTTGCCGCGCACCGCAGGCAGTTCCAGCGTGCGCGCGTAGCGCGACTCGCCTTTCTTCTGAAGGAAGTCGGTCGACAGGGCCTGTAACCAGAATGCACGGACGGCCAGCGCGACGAACGCGGCGAACAGCAGGAACAGCGCAACGCGCGACCGCCACGCGGGCAGCCGGACGGCCAGCACGGGGCTGGCGGCGAAGGGCACGCCGCGTCCTGCCGCTTTTCTGCTTGGCGCCCGCACTAGCGCTCTCCCGATCGCAGGTACTGCGTGCGCCCGGGTCCGGGCGGCGCCATGTTGAGTGAAGTGCGCGCCATGCTGTCGATGCGCGCATGCTTGGCCAGCAGCGACTGCTCGAGCTGCAGCTGCGCCCACTCGGTCTCCAGCTCTTTCTGGCGCAGCTGCGCGCGCTCGAGCTCGATGAACAGCCGGCGCGCATGAAACTGCGAGTTCACCAACAACAGTGAGCACGCCATCAGCAAGGCGACCAGCGAGAGCAGCATGCGGTTGCTCATGCGACCGCCTCCGCAGGCAGGCGCATCGCGCTGCGCATCACGGCCGAGCGTGCGCGCGGATTGGCGGCGATCTCTGCGTCGCCCGGCTTGATACGGCCGAGCAGCTTCATCTCTGGCTTGGGCAGATCGGCCGCACGAATCGGCAGCCGACGGTCGGGCTGCGGCACACTGGCCTTGCCGGCCATGAACCGCTTGACGATCCGATCTTCAAGCGAGTGAAAACTGATCACCACCATTCTCCCGCAGGGCGCAAGGCGGTCGTATGCCTGCGCTAAACCTGCTTCCAGTGCTTCAAGTTCCTGATTGATGAAAATCCGTACAGCCTGAAAAGTCCGGGTGGCCGGGTCTTTCCCTTGTTCACGGGTCTTGACGGCGCCAGCCACGATCGCGGCGAGGTCTCGCGTGCTGACAATCGGCTGGAC
>JACCDN010755525.1_pt1 | contig 20536 bp, 30 predicted proteins | sample 7441691 | NCBI WGS metagenome assembly JACCDN01 (sample SAMN15323439, study PRJNA562643) | freshwater metagenome | isolation source: river surface water | place: USA:Blue River Watershed | collected 2017-08-16 | reverse complement strand
CGTATTAAACTTTTTTTCTGGGTTGTCCTCGTATTTACCCCATAACTCCAATGAAACAGGAAGCTTATTTACGATTTCAAAAAAATCTATTTCAGTGATGTTTTTAGACTCACCTCCTAAAAGTAGTTTTTTAGCAATCCAAAATGTTTCAATATTTTCTGCCACTTCACCTTTTTTAATAAAAGTTTTAACAATATACTCAATTTCTTTTGAAGAAATAAGTTCTTTCGCCGATGGGTTTTTGATTAGGATTTCTTTTTTCGCTAATTCAATATTTGCATTTAAAAAAGCAGCGTACTCAGATTTAGTTTTATAATAATCCGCAGAAATATATGAGATTTTTGCCCAAATATTGACTATGGCCGGAAGTTTTTTAATTAAAGAAACTGCTTCTTTTGAATCAATAAAATCTTTTTGTCCACCCAGAATAAGGGTTTTAGCAAAAAGTAGATTTTCTAAATCTTCGGTATTAATTGATGTCGTACTGAGTTTGGTAATCGTTTCTTTTAAAAATTTAAATAGATCTAAAATCTGAATTGGACGACTGTGATCTTCTAGGCGTTTAACAAGGCTTGCGGTCAATTCATTGATTTGATTAATCAATGCTTGAATTTGTAAATTAGAAGTCTCAAGCCGGGTAGCTGATGGCGTATTTGTTTGCGACTTAATTTTATCAAGTTGATCAATTATTTTATTAACTTTAACAATATGATGATTCGTATTAATTAAAAGCTCAAATAGAACTGGAATGTTATCTCTTGAAATTTCGTTGCGATCATCACGAAGTAAGAGCATGTTTGCTTGAAAAAGAATACTCATTCCATCAATTAAATTTTTACTCTGATTTTCAAAAAAGCGCTTAATAAAGAGGTTTAATTCCTCTTCATTAATCGTACCTGGATTTTTTGTTTTAACTAATTCTAGATATTGGTAAAGACTTTGCTCGATACACTTAAACTCTTCTGGAATCTCTACTGTTGTGAAATCGCGAAGGCGATCACCATTTACTTTACACTTACTTTGAAGTGCCTCTGCTTTATAAAGATCTTGATTTTCAATCGGCTTATCTTTAGTGAAACCACACCCCACAAGCCCTAGGCACGCTATCCCATAAAGACATAATTTGTTTAAAAGCTTAATTATCTTCATACTTATAGTCTTTTATAGAGGGCATTTAAATATTTATAAAGCTTTATATGGAAATAAGTTTATTTTACATATTGATGTTTTTTATTGGATAATAATAGTTCTGAGCATTTATATTTTGGACGTGCGTACCTATGAAAAAATTACATACTTTTCTGATTGTTAGCATTTTGTTAAGGGCCACAGGCGCTCATGCTCTCGAGGGGATTTTCTCTTATGAGAAATACCTACGCTTGAATAGACCAGTCTATCGTTCAGACTCAGGAAATTGGTTAAATTTAAGCTTTAAATCAAGTCCGGTCGAAGATGAAAAGACGGTGATTAAACATTATTACGAAGGAGATTTGCGTCTTTATTTCGAAGACAATAATGATTTGGCCTATTCAGTTCAAGAAGCTTACTTAGATTATAAGCATGAAGGTTATCAATTTTATCTCGGAAGAAAAATTTTAGATTGGAATCAAAATGAAGCTTTTTGGGGACTAGGGTATTTAAATGCCTCTCAAGGATTTTCATTATTAGGTGATGGTGAAGAGGGGGTGACGGGACTCTTTGTAAAAAAACAATTTGGGGATTTTGAGGTTGAAGCACTCGCTTCATATTTATTTATTCCTGCACTCAATCCTAGCATTGAAATTAAAAACGGCAGTGTACGAGCGAAAAATGACTGGGTAAGACTTCCACCAACAAGAACATTATATAATGCTAGAGTGATTCCTATTCGCTACGAAACTGGAAAAATTAATTATTCAAAAATTCTTTTTAATAAAAGCATGGGAGCGAATGTTCGTTATTTATATTCTAAGGGATGGTTTTCTGCTTTCGCACTTTACAAGCCAGAAAATCATTTACGAATTAATGCTAGTGCTGCTTACGTTCCAGATATTGATAAAGTTGTAGTAACTGCAAATCCCACTATTAATCACCATGCTTATTATGGGCTTTTATGGCAGCATTTTTTTGGAAATACCAGGGCCCTTGGAGGAGTTTCTTATGTTGATCCAAATGCGAAGCTGGGAAAAGATATCAATCTCTTAAGCATTGAAAACGGAAGACGAGAATTTAGTTCGGAATATTTTAAAATTAAACCTAATTATGATCGTGAAGCTTACGGACATTTTAGTTTAAATTTTGATCGCGGAAAATATGGACTCTCAGCAAATTACATTCAAATTTTAACCAAAAATAAACGCGGATCAGATGATTTTTATTCTGATACTGTTAGATGGAAACGTGCTGTTGGTTTTAAAGTAGATTATTTTTTCACCGATAGTTTATCCGGATTGGCAAATTGGAAATATGATTTGGCCCGCAAAGATAATATTTTAAAAATGGAAGTGAAGTTTGATTATAACAAAAGATTTATGTGGCTAGCGGGGGTGGAGCTTTTAAAAGCACCGGAAACTAGTTCGTTCTGGAGTTATTATCGCTCTAATGACGTTCTTTATACGGAAATCGGTCTTTATTATTAAAGGTTGATTTCGCAAAAATTATAGAGCGTATCTAAATTTAGATCCTGTGACATAACAGAAGTTGAACCAAGTTTAAGTTTTGGTTTTACAAATTTTAATTTGGTCGCAAAAGATTTTTCTTCGTGATCGATATCCGATTTTGAGTCAATGGTTAAATCCATCGTTGTTGTTTCTGGATGATATAAAAATGCGAAAGTGGAATAAACAAACGGTGTATCGATTTCAAAAGTTTTTTCTTCACTAAAATCCATTGGCGAGAAATTTTCGATATGAATATTTCCAAAAATATCGGCCGTTGCTAAATCAATCGTATAGCAATCAAGAGTCATCGCAAAGATGTTAGAAGAAAGAATCGAGATTGTTAGCAGAGCAAAGTTTTTCATAAGCATCCTTATTTTTGGCAAACCGGACAGTGATATGTTCCTCTTGTATTCATGATAGTCTTTATCACTTTGGTTGTAAGGCCTTTTGCCTCACACATTTTGCAATAAGTTTGATAGAAAACTACTAGATTGCGAACACCTGAGCCTTTTTCTCCGGAAGTATCTTTGTAGCCACCACTAAATGTCGTGCCGCCAGTGGCAATGGCCTGATCTAAAACGATCGAAAATGCTTTGTGCAATTTTTTTATTTCATCTTGAGTGAATGAACCAGCAAGTCTGGCAGGAAGAATTCCTGCGCGAGCACAAAGCTCAGAAGCGATATAGTTTCCGACACCGGGAAATTGTGATTGATCTAGAAGAAAAGGTTTAATTATTTTTTCTGCATTAGAAAATAAAATGAGTGTTAAGTGATCAAGAGTAAATTCTTTAGTTGAAACATCGATGGGAAGCGAGTCGGCCTTAATTTTAAAATTGTCATCATTTAAAATATAAAAATGTCCAAAACGGCGTGGATCTTCATAGGTTAAAACATTGTTGTGTTCTTTAGCTAGATCCATAAATTGAATATGACCGTGCTTTGCTCCTAGAGGACTTGAACTAATAAGCCATGTGCCACTCATACCTAAATGCGATAAAAAATATCCAAAAGGGGAGAGTTTAAAAATTAGCCATTTCCCGTGACGAGTAATCTCCACAATCGTGTGATTAGTAGGATCAAAGTCGCGCGTCTTTAATATGCGATTTGTTTTTGGCGAAAACCACACGCGATCCAAGCGAAATGGGAGCACGGGGTTTAGCTGGGACTTAATAGTTTCGACTTCGGGTAGTTCAGGCATGACTTAACTATATGTTTTTATTGATAAAAAATCAAGTAATGCCAGAGCTGAATTAATTCAGGTAACGCCTTAAATTTTAATCACTTAGAGATAATAAATACTTTAAAGCCAGCTCAAGCCAGCGTTAGCGTTCGATAGACAAAATAATAATATATTGGTATATTTTAACCAATATGAAGGCGAATTTAAAGTATTCACAAAAACTAACCATCAAGAACAGATACGTTGTTCATTTAACAATTCACGAGATATTTGACGCCAAAAAATATCCTGATGGCATAAAGTATGGCCTAGTATGTGCTGATACTAAAACAGGAAGAAAAGTTTTGTTAGATAATCATCATCCAAAAGGACCCACATTCATTTGGACGATTTAGAGCTTCCCTATGAATTTATTGATGAAGATACATTGATTGATGACTTTAAAAAATTAGTTTTAGAACACTTGGAGATAAAAATATGAAATCTTTAATCGTATCACTTAAAACTTCGACAGAAGCATTAGATGATTTTAAAAAGGCATTGAAGTCTGCTCGCAAAGGAAAATTGAAAGATAATCATTTTGAAGTTTCCTTTGATAATAAGAAAGACTTCGAGCGCTTTGTGAAAAATATTCACCTTCTTTCAATGATTATTACTTATAAACCTAGATCGGTTTATGAGCTATCAAAATTATCAAACATGGATGTTTCAAATCTCAATAAGATTATTCTCTTCTTTGAAGAGTTTGGAGTATTAAAGTTGAAGGAAATGAAAGTTGATGGTCGAAATGTGAAGAAGCCGATAGTCGAATATAATAAGATTGAATTTAATCTTGCAGCTTAAGTAAAAACCACATCTTCAATTACGGGTAGGTCAAAGGTGCGATTAAAGCGTAGGAACTTCCAGAAAGAAAATATAATTGTTTATATTTTGTTTGTTGTTTCAGTTATATTCTTCTTACAAGTCATGATGGATTTAACTTGGTTTGAAGATGAATTAAAGGGAAACTGGTTTATAAAGAGACTTATTCTTTCATCGCTTTTAAGCGTAGGGTATCTTTTTCAGATTAATAAAATAAAGAGCATGATTCCACGAATTTCGAATTTTATTTTATTTGCAACAATTTTATTTTCAGTTTTATGGCCTATAATTGGAAGCCCTCAAACAAAAATTATCTTTGTAGCTTTATCCATTTTGATATTTTTAAAGAATAGAATGATACCGAATGAACAAAATTAATATTTTTGAATTAAAATCAAAATCAGAAAAAGAAGCTTACGAATTTTTTGATAAATTTATTAGGAAGCTTCCAAGAAATGCAGATCAATCATTTAACAAGCTTGCAGGTGGATTTGACGATAATGATGTCGATGCGATTAGACATGCCTATACTTCTGGAATTTTTACGCAAATTTATGGAGAAAAAATTGCTTTGATTCTAGGAGAAATGAATGAGTTAACTCCTATGGGGGGCAGTAGTTCAAATAATACTAATTCTAGCAAAATGGATCTTTGGAACAACAAAGTTGGAATAAAGTACGCCAAGAAAACTAGTGGGAAGCTAAAATTATTTAAATTTCTTTTAAAGGCCTTAAAAAATAATGAACTTATTATTGATCCAGAAACTGATCCAAGAATTTCTAAAATCGATAACGTGAACCCTAAAAATTACCATGGTAAAGTTGTCGTCGTAAAAGAATCTAAAAAGGGTAAAAACTTACAATACTTAGACATTGATTCGAGTTTACTTTTAAATAGAGAAGAATTTATTTCTGCCATAGTGTCTGGAAAATATCCTCGATATGAAATTAGGTTCATTAGAGGTGAAGAGACTCCAGTTTCTAAAAAAGATAGAAATCTTCCTAATAACTTAGGGTAAGATATGCGTCTAGCAGTATCTTATAATTCAAGATAGTTGAGGGCTATATAATCCATGGTATTGTCTTGATTATAGATTTAGCGGGAGGTAAATGCCATGAGATTAGAAGAAAATAAAACAGCAGGACAATTAATGAGAGAGCGCTATTTTAAAATAAAAAATAATCGTAAAATTTCTCCAGAAATAATACAAATTTTAGAAAATTATAAAAAAGAATATTTAAAGAAACATCGGCAGAAAAAAATTGTAAAAAATCAACGCCAGCCCAAGCCAGCCGAGTAGGGCCTTTTGATGAAACACAATGAAATCGAATGAAGAATAATGAAAATAGAAAAGGCACAAAAGGCAGAGTTTCACTCCTAAATTGTTAATAATAAAACAGTTTTAAGTAACAGTAGGTACACGTCGGGTAGCACTGGCGCGATGCGTCAGCCTCTTTTCAACAAACATGAAATTGAATCTTTAGTCATTTAAAATTATTCGGAAATTAACATATCAATAATAGGGCTTCAGTTCCAGTGGGAATTATTAAAAAAATGCTAATGATTATTTTTTAAAATTTGATCAAGCAGATTAGAGAAAATAAATTTACAAAAAATTTGACTCTGTACCATAGTACAGGGTTTATAGTTAATTATGGAAAAAATAACAATTGGAAAATTAGCAGAAATGTCAGGTGTTGGAGTTGAAACCGTAAGGTTTTATCAACGTAAAGAACTTCTACGTGAACCAAAAGCTTCCTCTGGTTTTCGTACATATAGTGAAGAAGATGCTCAAAGGATAGTTTTTATCAAGAGAGCACAAGATCTAGGATTTACTCTAAGTGAAGTTAGAGAACTATTAGAGTTGAATACAAAACCAAGAACGACTTGTGGAACAGTAAAGATAAAAACAACTGCAAAGATTAAAGAAATAGAACAAAAAATTGCTGATCTAAATCGCATGAAAGCTAGTCTTGAAAAACTAGCATGTGCTTGCGATGAAAGTCAGGACAACATTAAACAATACAAAGTTCAAGAATGTTTTGATGTTGGTCTCAATTGTAAATGTTAAAAGGAGAAATTTATGAAACGTTTTCATGTGCATGTAGGTGTTAAAGATTTAAATGAATCAATACAGTTTTATTCAACGCTTTTTGGACAAAAGCCTTCAAAACTGAAAGAAGATTACGCTAAATGGATGCTTGAAGATCCAAGAATTAATTTCGCTATTTCTACAAAAGTGGGAGTAGAAGGCGTTGATCATTTAGGTTTTCAGGTTGACGAGAGCGCTGAGCTTGGTGAATTAACTGAGAGACTTAAAAAAGCCGACTTAGGAATTTATGATGAAGGTACAACGACATGTTGTTATGCAAATTCAGAGAAGGCCTGGGTCAAAGATCCTTCTGGGATTGCGTGGGAGACTTATCATACAATGAATGATGCTGAAGTATTCAATGTAAAGCCAAAGGATGTTTCAACTAATGCTTGCTGTGTTCCTAAAACGACTACTTCAAAAGGCTGTTGTTAGTTATGAAAAAAAACATTATGTTTCTTTGCACTGGAAATTCTTGTCGCTCTCAGATGGCGGAGGGGTTATGCCGTCATCTTTGGGGAGGCGATTTTAACGTTTATTCGGCAGGAACTAAAAAACATGGCATGAACGAAAGGGCCATGAAAGCCATGAAGGAAATTGGAATCGATATTTCTTCTCATTATTCAAAAACGGTGGAAGAGCTTCCTAAAGTTACTTTTGATTATGTAATTACAGTCTGTGACGCTGCAAAAGAAACCTGTCCCTATTTTCCTGGAGGGAAAGTCATTCATATTGGATTTCAAGATCCACCAGCATTGACGAAGGATATGACAGACGAAGAAGAGATAATGAAAGTTTATCGAAGGGTAAGAGATGAAATAAACGAATTTATGAAAAATCTTAATAAGACGTTGGAAAGGTAAAGATGAATATTTTATTTATTTGCTCCCACAATTCAGCAAGAAGCCAAATGGCGGAGGGATTTGCCAGAGGTCTGCTTGGTAGTAGTGTCACTGTTGAAAGTGCTGGCGCTGTTCCCAGAAAAGTAAATCCATTGGCCATTGTAGTTATGAATGAAGTTGGCATAGATATTTCAAAACAATATGCGAAAAACTTTGATGAGCTACCACTGAAATTTATTGTAAAAATTGATTACATGATCTCCTTATGTAAAGAAGCAGATTGCTCAGATATGGTATCTCGTACAGCTAAAAAGCTATCATGGGCAATGCCTGATCCTGCAAACCATGAGCAATTAACAAAAGATGAACAGCTAGAGCTATTTAGAAAGTCACGAGATTTAATTAAGACGAAGCTTAACGAATTTAAGAATGAGTTAGGACTATGAAAGCATCATTTCTTGGGGAATTTTTTGGAACAGCATTTCTTTTGATGATAGTTGTTGGTTCAGGAATAATGGGGCAGAGTTTATCAGGTGGAAATGAAGCTATAGCATTGCTTGCTAATTCTCTGGCAACTGGAGCAGGACTTTTTTCGTTGATAAAAACATTGGGATCAGTCTCCGGTGCACACTATAATCCAATAGTGAGTCTTGTTGAATTTTTTTGGGGAAGACTTACGCTTAAAAATTTATTTTCTTACTGGGTTGCACAAGTTTCTGGAGCATTTTGTGGAGTTCTCTTAACTCATATAATGTTTAATTTAACCATTATTCAAGTTTCTCTCAAAAATAGAAATGAACCTCATTTGTGGATTTCAGAAATCGTTGCAACTTTTGGATTAATTTGTACAATCGCACTTTCTGGAAAGAAGCATGTTGAATTTGCTCCTTTGAGCATTGCTTTATATATTGTCTCAGCTTATTGGTTTACCTCTTCGACTTCATTTGCAAATCCTGCTGTGACTATTGCAAGGGCACTAACAAATACATTCTGTGGAATTGCTCCCAATGGCATTTTAGCTTTCATATTCGCTCAGGTTGTAGGCGCAGTATTAGCATACTTATTATTGAAAAATTTTGAAGAAAACACGAGTAAGTAAAATCACACCAGCCCAAGCCAGCCGAGTAGGGCCTTTTGATGAAATACAATGAAATCGAATGAAGAATAATGAAAATAGTAAAGGCACGAAAGGCAGAGTTTCACTCGTAAATTGTTAATAATAAAACATTTTTAAGAAGCACTACTTATGCCTCGGGTAGTTCTGGCATGGTGTAACTATATGTTTTTATTGATAAAAATCAAGAAATACCAGAACTGAAATAATTCTGGCAAAGCCTGATTAACTTATTGTTTTAATTGAAGAAATATATGAAAAAATGATTGAGTCCGACTTGGTTCGATTAAAAAAAATGGAAGTAACAAACAAATGGCAACTGAGAATAATTACAAATTTACGTAAATTTACAGAATTTTGTAAACTTGTAGTGTAGACTAGTCGATAGGAAGTATTATGGTAAAAGTTAGTGGGCGTGGAGCAATTAATACAATTAAGTTAAAAACAGCGATTGTTTTAAATGGTAATAAAATTACGACAGCCGTTATAGAGTTAGATCATATTAATTATGGACTTAATTCCAAAACCAAACTTCTCAATGCAAAGAAGCGTACTAACTTCTCTAATAAAGACGTTGAGAAATTTATCATGATGCTGGATGGAGAAGATCTAGCACCTGAAAGATATGAAAAAAGCTATTTGATTTTTATGCATTTTATAAAGTGCCCAGTTGAAGGAAAATTTAAAGACAAAGAGTTTATTATGATTTTAAAAACAGATTATCATCATAACAATCAGATACATACTGTAACACTGTATCCTAATTGGTAGAGGAATTATGAAAAAGAATATTAGTAACGAAGAAATTTTGGACATTCTAAAAGAAGCAAAGACAAAAGCTAAAAAAAGGCAATTAACAACTATTTCAGACAAGTCGCAACTTTCGACTGAAGATAAATTCAAAATTTCACTGTGCAAGTTTTTTGTTCAATACTTAAATGAACATAAAATGAAGCCTCGAGAGCTTCATGATTTAACAGGGATAGAACAAAGCCGAATTAGTGAAATTCTTCATTACAAAATTACAAAATTTACTATTGATAAATTGCTTTCATGGTTAAATATTTTGGCAGAACATTCTCCGAAAATAAGAGAACATCTGTATTTTCTTGAAGAGGCCATGAATATGCCTATTCAATCAGTGCATAAGACTAAAAAGCTTACAAGTAGTATTAAAAAAATAGCCTACGCTTACTAAGGGAAAAAAATGAGTCAATTTCCATTACTAATTAAATATGAAGATGAATCTAAGGAAAATGCAGAAGTTTGGGTTGAAGGAACAATTAATAAAACAAAGAGTAGATTTTTGTTGGATACAGGGTGTGCGATTACAGCGTTAATGTTTAATGAAGTCTTTGAAGAACTTCCATCAAGTGAAACTAATGAATCTTCGGGAGCAATTGGAAAAACTAAAAATGATTTGATTCTTATCAATTCGCTAGTAGTGGGGCCACTTTTTAAAGAGGATATAAAAGTTTCAAGGGGAAAAAAAGGAGAATTGGATAGAAATCTTTTGGGTATGAATTTCTTAAAGGATTACTGTCTCTATTTTCAGTTTGATCAAAACATTGTGCAGGTTCTCGATAGGTTAGAAGAAAATCAAATTGATTTATTCATGGATAAAGGATTTATTCCTTATGTTGATGTGAAAACTGAAAAGGTTGCTGCATCCGCAGTGTGGGATCTGGAGCAAGTGTTACATTAGTGGATAAGGGGTTTTTTGAAAAAAATCAATTGTTGTTTAAGGCAGTTGGTACGAGCATTGGAACTGATTTCACAGGAGCGCAAAGCAGTACCCCTGTTTATTTGATGGACTCAATTTTGATTGGTGGAAAAGAATTTCCTCCTCACCAAGTTGTATTAATTGATTTGTCACATATTAATATGAAGGCAGAAAGAAAATTAGATTTTATTTTAGGATATACAACATTGAGTAAGGCAAACTGGATTTTCGATTTTCCAAAACGTAAATGGAGCATTACAAAGATGAATCTCTAAAAAATTCGGAATGGTATTTTTAAGTCCGACTTGGTCCGACCAGTCCGACTGAATTAGTGAAATAGAGTGAAAATAATTGAAATATAGTGAATTGACGAGTTCTTGTGTTAGCTAGTTTTGTATCTCAAATGATTAAAATAATTAATAATAAAAAAGTATCTGCTGTGAATCGGGTAGTTCGGGCATGGTTAAGCTATCTCATAGTTCAATGGTTTTAATTTTTAGTTTTAAAGTTGGTTTTGGATTTCTCTTATTTTTTTCATCACCAAATTAAAATCTGGTTGGCCTTTATAGTATAAGCCGCTTGTCGCTTGGTAATTTGAATTAAAAAGATTAAAATCAGTCTTATTTAGAAGATTAAAAGCGGGATTCGTATTTAATTTATCTGGAAAATCTTTTTGAGGAAATCGCTCATTTTTACGTTTGATATATTCAGGTTTACCTATGAATTCCCTAATTTCCTCTATTCCTAGAAGACAATACAAATCATAGTAATGTCTCATGAAATTTTTTTCAATTCTTCCAAGTTCTTTATACTTTCTAAATTTGGTTGCAATTGCCTGTAGTTTTTCTACAAAAGTAAACTCAGGAATATAACATTTTACTTCTATTGCTCGATTATCAATGAAATTTTGAGATGCAACTTCTATGGCTTTATCTAATACCCAAGATGAAATAGTGATTGGTTTGTTTGGAGTTGTATCATCAAATCCAGTTTCAAGAAGTACAGCAGGTTTCACACCTGTAATTGACTCTGTGACAGAATTAAAATGTAAATTAATACCAGCATTTCTAAATTTTTCATCATCAAATTCATATTCGCGAGCTGCGTTTAATCCATCAATCTTGATTTCGCCAGCAAGCCAATTGAAAAAATTCTTTCTTGATTCAAGGTGAGCATCTTTTGAATGATTTTTTCCGGCCATGACTTTCATGTTATTTGGAGGGAGAATCTTTAAGTCAATGTCTTCAGAAAATCTATGTATGATTTTATATCCCTTAGAAAGTGAAGTCCCGCCCTTTAATTCGAACTCAAAACCCTGCGACTGAAGTCCAAAGAGAGCGTGCATGATCCAATAATCTTTTTCCACTAGAAATGGAGCGATGGACATTTCGCTTGCGACTTGAATGATCAAATCTTTAAATTCGGGATCATTATGCAGAAAGATTTTTTCCATAGAGTTCTTTTATTAATTTTTTTGTTTTTACCTTGCCGTACAATTTGACCGCATTTTCTAGAGACTGTCGATCAAAGGTTAAAAGTTTCTTACTTAATGCTCGTACTACAAGTTCAAAATCTTCGGCTAGTTCAGACAGGTTATTAAGCATATCAACAAGGAGACTTTCTTTGTTAAATTTCAAAGGAAAATCTGGCTTCATACGAAAATCAAATGTTCGACTTCCAAGTTTAAATTTCCCATGCCTTTTGTGATTGTAAACAACTGTCTGGTTATAGAGTTGAGTTGTACCAAGACCAAGACCGTTATAGCTATTAAATGAGAACATAAGGAAGCGTTCATCTTTTAAGAAGGCCTCAACTAGCTTTTTATCTTCAGTAGATTTTTCGCCCCATTTGCTTTTCTCTGGATGTAAATAAAGGCCAGGCCCTACTTTTTTTAGAGTTCCTTCTTTTACCAATTGACCAAGGTGACGATCTACACTTGTGCTGAATTGTTCAAGCTCACTTCTTCTATAAAGTGCTCCAGGGACTAGGTGGTTTTTAACGAAATCTCTTTTAAGCATAGAAACCTCTCTGGGTTCATTTTATCATGTCATCGGATTTTTTGCATGAAAATTTATTAAAAAATCATGCAATCTACGTAAAATTAGATAGATAAGTAATAAACAACGCAATATTTTAGAATAAATTTAACTAGTTAAACATTACTAAATGCCGAAAAGATAAATAAAGATCTTTGATAAACAGAAGGAAAAATGGCTTTTTTAATTTCATTCATAATTATTTTTGTATTTGCTGCCATTATCTGGAGAGGGAAAAGATTTTATCGTGAGCTTGCCACAGTTCAATTTGATAGAGAGAAAGTATTAAAAATTGAAAGAGATTTCACTGTTCTCAAAGAAAAATTCGAAGATAGCTCTCACTATTTCCGATTTTCAAGATTTACTCGTTATAAAAGTGAACTTGAAGAGTTAAGAAAAAATTTAAAAGAAGTAAATAACGTCTTCTTAAAAAAAGAGACTAACGAGCTAGTAAAAAGAATTGATGGATTTGGAAAGCATTTATCCCTAGTCCGAGAAAATACGATTGATAAATTTTATCAAAACGAAAAGATAAGAGCTCAGCATATATTTACCGATACCAATGGGAAGGATCTTTTAACTGACGAACAACTAAAAGCCGTTTTATGTGATGATGATCGAAATCTAATTATTGCAGGAGCCGGATCAGGAAAAACTCGTGTTATTGATTTTAAGGTAAGGTATTTAGTAAATTACAAAAAAATAGATCCAAAGAAAATATTGCTTTTGAGTTTTACTAGAAAATCAGCAAGTGATTTGGTTAAAAAAATATCAGAAAACATTCCTGATATAGAAGCAATGACAATTCATTCGTTTTGCTCTCAGGTCATAGATAAGAATGGAAAAATTTTAGTAGATGAAAGTGAAAAAGAGCTTGAGTTAATAGTAATTAAAGCCCTTGCAGAAACACTTAAAGATAAAAATATCTATCGTCTTTTTGACGCATTCTATGGGAAATTTTTTACGAACGTAAAGCCTCTAATATTTTATACAAGCCTAGATGAACTGCGAGAGGATCTTAAAAAGCTAAATTCAAAACTAATTAAAACTAAAGATCGCTTTGGAGAAATTAAGGCCAATAGGGCCCTTAAGACTTTAAAGGGAGATTATGTTCGAAGTATTGACGAGAGATATATTGCCGATTTTTTATATCTTCGAAATATTAAATACGAATATGAAAAGAAGTATCCAGATTTAGATACACCTTATTTTCCGGATTTTTATTTGCCAGAATATACTATTTATCTAGAGCATTTCGCAATAACATCTTCTGGAATGCCTCCAGCTTATTTTGATAATCCTGCAAAATACATGGAAGGAATTGATTGGAAGAGAAAACTTCACGTTGCAAAAAAGACACAGATGATTGAGAGCTATAGTTATCTTTTAAATACTGGCGATGCTTCATCTTATTTGTCCGAACTTCTGAAAAATAATGGAATTGAAGTCATTGAAGATTTAGAGAGTGATGATTCTTACGGCAAAATTTCGAGAGAGTTTTGTAAGATTTTTACAAAGTTCTATAACACTCACAAACTATCTGGGCTTTCTATTGAAGAGTTGAAGCTGAAATATCCAGAACAAAAATACTCATTGTTTTTGCAGATCTTTGAAAAGTTTTTAAGTCACTTAGAAGAAATAGTTCAAAATGAAAACAAAATGGATTTTAACGATTTGGTCATTGAGGCTATTCAAAGATATAGCGAAGGTGATGTTCGCAAGTTTGATTATATTATTGTAGATGAATTTCAAGACACCTCTAATTTAGCAATGAAACTCCTTGATTTGGTTTATTGTGGGAATCCTGACACTGCATTTTTGAGTGTTGGAGATGATTGGCAGTCAATATATGGTTTCAATGGTAGCGACGTAACCATACTTTCAGATTATTCTAAAAGGTATGCCGGTGTAACAATACAGAATTTAAATAATAATTTTAGATCTCATTCGAAGATTGTTGAACTTGGGAAACAGTTTATTTCCAAAAATCCAGCACAAATTCGAAAGAATGTTGTTTCAAAAAATAATAATTTTAAAGAATCAGAGATTGATTTCTTCTCCTTTGAACAGATGTAAGAGAAGATCAAAACCATTCCTGACAATGAATCAATATTTGTCTTATACCGTTATAATGCAGATTGCCCTGCAATGATGGGAATTTTTAAAGATTACTTTTATTTAAATAAGAGCAGAAAACCTGTTCGTAAAGAAGGTTGTACTAAAAATATTTCTTTAATGACGATACACGCTTCAAAGGGACTAGAAGCCCAGCATGTTTTTATGCTTTTTCCTGATGGAGTAAAAAGAAAATTTCCATCTGAGATTGAAGATCATTTTGTTTTTAGTATGCTGAAAACAAGATCAGATGATTTTCCATTTTCAGAGGAGAGAAGATTGATGTACGTAGCGATAACTAGAGCTGAGCAGAATCTCTATTTTGTTTCTTCTCGAGGCGAACCTAATTCTATTTTTTGGGATGAGTTGGTAGAGCTTGTAAGATGATAAACCATACCTTTTTAGCAAATTTTGATAAAAAATTGATCTGAATTCTTATTGTTTTAGAATAAATTTATTTATAAATCCAAGATATATTCCCGATAGACTTAATTGAGTTTTAAATGACTGTTGTATTTAGAGGGGCCAATGCTAGATTCAATCAAAGAAATTTTTAATAGAGTTACTAAAACAGCAGTAAAGCGTGTAGATAATAATTATTCAGGACCATATGGTTCAACCTCTGCATGGAAACTTAAAAGCTCTGACAAAAAGATTACTCATTTTGAGCAAGCCAAAGTACACTCTTGCTGCTTTGTTGCTCATTATTTGTTTTCAGGAATAGGAAGGCATTCCATAATTTCGACACTTTCTCCTGGGAATATGGAAAAATGCGGATGATTTAAAAACATTTTTGCAGCTTCCTCATGAGTCTCAGCTTCGACAATAACATATCCACAATCTTTATTTTTTGCTTCTGCAACACCATCTTTACTTACAGCAAGTGTTTTTCCAAGGGGGCCGCCGACATAATTTACTCTTGCATTGTGATCTTGCATCCACTTGCCCCAGCTTGCCATCCCGTGCTGCATTCGTTTTTGTTGTTCTTCCTGAGGTAATTTATTCCATTGCATATGAGCAAGAGATTCAGCATGGCCTTTGTAAATTGCTAAAAATTTTTCCATAAACTTATTCCTTGTAAAGTTTTACGTGTTCATTTAGAGCGCGCTTAAACGCTGGTCTCGCCTCATTTCGGTTCATGTAGCTTAATAGGTTTGGATGTGGATCAAGAAAGTTAGACATATTTGCTGTGCGAAGTACCGTCGTCATAACAATGTCTGCAATGCTGAAATTTTGCCCGAAAAATTCTTTCTCACCAAGCTGCTCTGACAAAACACGTATACGCTCTTTGCAAATTTGCTGAGCGTTCACTTTGGTTTTTTCTGTTACATCGGGATCAGTTTTCAGCAAAAATAAGTGAAAGAGAAATGGTTCAACAGAGGTTTGGCCGGCAAACATCCATTGCAAAGTACGCGCACGCTCAACTTCTTCATTCGATAGAAACTGATTATGCTTTAGTGCTAGGTGGATGAGAATTGCACCTGTCTCAAACATCTGCAGATCGTCAGCTTTAAAATATGGAACCTGTCCGAAAGGCTGCAGCTTAAGATAAGGGTCTTTTTTCGTCTCAGGATGTGGGTAAATGACTGCTTCATGAGGAAGTCCTAATTCTTCGAGCATCCAACGCACACGCAATTCTCGCACGAGACCTTTTGTCATATTGGGAATATCTGTGAGACAGCTAAACTTAATCATTGGTTTATCTCCGGTTCAACAAGTTGAGCAAGTTTAATTAGCGATTCTTGCCAGCCGAGATAGCACATTTCGGTTGGAATCATTTCCGGAATTCCTTCCTGTTTTATCGTGATTTCTGTCCCGCACTGAACTTCCTTAAAAGCAACTGTCACTGTCATTTCTCCAGGAAGGTTAGGATCGTCAAATTTATCAGTGATAACTAAAAGTTCGTTAGGCTTAATCGTCTTAAAAGTTCCTCCCCAGGAATGCTTATGCTCATTCGTAAAATTAGTGAAGGACATTTTATACTGGCCACCCACTTTGAAATCAAATGAATGAACTGTGCAGATAAAGCCAAATGGCGAAATCCAAGTTGCTTTTGCCTGAGGATCGCTGAATGCACGAAAAACGCGGGCAACAGGTGCCTTAAGAACGCGATGAATGTTTATTGTGCTCGACATTTTGTACTCCTGTGAATTTCTACTTTATAAAAGTAGGTATGCTTATTTTTCTTTTGATTCGACTATTGTCTTCAATTTTGCCAATCCTCTTTCAAATTGATCCCCGATGATTTTATCAAGATTTATAATTTGGGATAAAACTCTAGGTACAAAAGATTCTTCATAAAGTGACCAGGTAAAAAGGGTCGAAGTGCCCTTTTCTTCCAGAAGATATTCTCCATGATTAGTTCCTTTAAAAGGTTTTTCAAATTCAAGACGTACGGAGACTTTTTTGTACATTACGCTCTCAATAACTGTTGCCGTACCTTTACCCGTATTAGAATTTCCATCCCATGCAGACTGGGCGCCAATACCTTCAGCGGGGCCTGAGTAAGTCATTTTTAATGTAGGATCATCCATGGTGAATGGATTCCACTCTTGCATAGTCCGCGGATTATTTGCATATGAAAAAATGTCTACTGGTGTTGCCGTAATTAGAATTGAGCGGGTGACCTTGTATGATTTAGGTGCTCGCAAAATAAGAACGATGACTGCCAAAATAACGATGGCGACTAGTGAGAGTGAAATTTTTAATATCATTGAAATTCCCTGGTTATTTATTTTTAGAACTTTGAAAGAGCAACAGTATATATTTTTCGAGATGATCAATACTATCGCTTGCGAAACTCACATCACCGCCGGCCTTTGCGATAATAAAAGAACCTTGAATTACCGCTTGAGTATGTAAAGCAAGACTTTGCGGAGTCCATCGAGCTCTTGGGACATACAATTTTTTTGCTTCACTAATATCCTTTGCCAGTGTTTCTGCATGCTGAAAAATCGATGCAAAACAGGCATTATTTATTTCCGGATGCTTTGCATACACTTCCTGGGCCATCGTGCCTACGAGGCAAGTGAATTCCGGTAAATCTCCCCGCAAAATTTTTTTTCTAAAACGTACGTATCCCAATACTCTTTCGAGTGGATCTTTTTTCAGATGGTATGGTGCGGATTTAAAAAACTCTGATGTTATTACAGACCATCGCTGCGCAGCCGCGACTGCTAACTCTTCTTTAGAAGCAAAGTTGTGAAAAAAAGTACCCTTGCTTACCCCAGCTTTTTCGCAAAGTTCATCGACTGTTGTGGAAGTGTACCCGTTTGTGCGTATGAGTTTTGTAGCTGCATCAAGCAGCAGTTCACGGGAAGGTATTTTAAATTGATCTTTTATTGGTCGTGCCATAGCGATTAATATACCAACTAGTCGGTATAGTTCCAAGCTAATTTTTACGATTTATTTCTTACCTAAAACATTTTAGATACTTAACACTTTAATTCCATTTATACATTCTGCACTCTTTTGTTATATGTTTAGAATATCGCATAATTTTTTCTTTGAAGATTTGGAATACTGAAATTAATTGGAGCTGGTTTGAATAAAATATCTAAAAAACCATGTGTGATCATTATTAACGGGCAATCTTGTACTGGTAAAATATATCTTTTGCAAAATTTAAGTCGTGAAAATATGACCCATATTTCAAGAGATGAAATTAAAGAGCAGCTTTTTGATGATTTGGGAATTCAAGATTCAGAGTGGTCGAGAAAACTTGGAAGCGCTAGTTATTCGTTATTCTTTAAAATTTTAGAAAAATTTCTTATTAGTGGAAATCATTTTATTCTCGAAGGTAATTTTAATCCGAAACAGCACACTCAAAAGTTTAAAACGCTTTTTGATAAATATGGATTTGATACAGCAGAAATCTTATTGGTTTCTGACCCAAAGGTTCTTCTTGAAAGATATAAAGCAAGATGGGCCTCAGGAGAAAGACACAGGGGGCATGCTGATGGTGAGCGCTTTGTAGAATTTGAAGCACGTATGAAAGAAGATAAGCAAGAGGCGCTAGGAATAAATAGCAATATTATTAAAATCGACACGACAGATTTTAAGAGTATAGATATTGAATTTTTAAAAAGACAGTTAATTAATAATATTAAAAATTAAATTTAAAATAAACTCAAGATACTTTTCCCCATTAAGGCCTGGATCAAGCTAAAAAAAGTTAGAAAAAGTATAAAGCTATATGTGCAGTTGAGCATAATCGAGATGGATTTTGAATTTTGAATATTTAAATTGAGCAATTTAGGAAAATAGTAAAAAAGAAGTAGGATTTGAATCCCATGAAGTCCAAGAAAGTGAGCGATTCTCAAATCCCCAGCAATGGCACTCCAATTTACGAAATAAATACCGGGGCCACCGTCTGTTCCTCCCACTGTATGTCCTGTTAAAGTTGACATATAAAATCCCTCTAAACTACCTATTAAAAATAAGACTAATCCATAGCGGATCGTCATTAGTTCATTTTGGGAAAATAGTTTTGATGGTCTTTTGAAAAAATCTTTAGTGAGCTTAAAAACATAAAATGTATTATAAAAAATGGCAAGCCCCATAATGGTAAAGATTGTGGAATCAAAAATTGAATTTTGATTAAAATGCGATTTCACACCTCTGAAAGCTTGAAGTGTAATAAAAAAAATTTCAATAACCATAGAAATAAAAAATCTTTTGGAATAAAAGAGTTTGTCTTCTGTAGAATGGTGACGAAGAACTATAATCATAGTTATCGAATAAATTAGAATCGAGACAGAGAACTTGAGCGGTTTAATCCATGGATTAATTCCGAGGATTAATCTTTGATCAAAAATTATTCCAATAGTAAAGAAGATACTTAAAATTAACATTGCCAAAGCGAGCCCAGAGAGTAATTTGTTTTCTTTGTACATGCTATTGCTCTTTGTTTTGTGGAATAAATTTGGAAAAAAGAAGACCGATAGGTCCAAACATAAAAGTAAAAAATAAAAGGCAAAACCTTAGAATAAAATTGTCTTCAACTTTAATTACAAGATGAGAACCAATAAAGAGATCAAATGCCAAGTAGTGAATCCATCCGGCCAATAATGCCCAGTCGCTAGAAAATAACAATCGAACGTTTTGAAGCGAGTCAAAGCCTCCAACATTGGGATTTAAAAAATGAATAATGATAAACCCCATATAGAGAATTGAATAGATAAGACTATAGAAGCCGCTTCGAACTAATCGATGCGTGATTTTATGATTAGGAGCGAATAAGAGCAGCAGCCACGCTGGAAGAATGAGTGTGTTTGTTATCTGAAAAAGATGAGTAGCGCTCATTAAATATCCTTTGTCTTTCTATATGTAACCAGTGGTAACATGCAAAATTACCATTGTAAACATATTTTTAAGCAGGTATACTACTCTTATCATTAACTACTTGAAATTTAAGTTGAAGATGGCAAATAAAACTGAAATAACAAAAAAGCCTAAAAGTCATTACCGCCATGGTGATCTTAAAAATGTTTTAACTCAGGCGGCGATTAAACTAATAGATGAAAAAAAAGAAGTCAGTTTTACGATTAGAGAAATAGCCACACTCGCAGGGGTCACGCATACTGCAGCTTACAGGCATTTTAAATCAAAAAGTGAAATCTTAGCGGCGATAGCCCTTATTGGTTTTACCAAAATGCAAAGTGAGTTTAATGCCGTTTTAAATTCTCCTAAAACTAAAAAGCAAAGTGAGTTTGTCTTATTAGGCGTGGCCTATGTGCATTTTGCAATCCTCAATCCATCTCTATTTAAAGTGATGTTTCATCCTGAATTAAAAAATTGTGATGACAATGAGGAGCTAGCGAAAGTTGGTTCAAGTGCGTACCAGACCTTGGTAAGTGTTATTGAGGTTTCGCTAAAAAATGGAAAATATAAAAAAAATAATCTCGAAGAAATGTCTCTTACCGCGTGGTCTTT
>JACCDN010760965.1_pt1 | contig 20538 bp, 24 predicted proteins | sample 7441691 | NCBI WGS metagenome assembly JACCDN01 (sample SAMN15323439, study PRJNA562643) | freshwater metagenome | isolation source: river surface water | place: USA:Blue River Watershed | collected 2017-08-16 | reverse complement strand
GTCGCTCGAGCTATCGTCTTAAATGATGAGACTCAAAGAGTAAACATGAAGACTCTCGGATTCCTAAAGCGCGATCCTCGTGCTAAAGAGCGAAGAAAATTCGGACTCAAGAAAGCTCGTAAAGCTCCTCAGTGGTCAAAACGCTAATTTAAAACCCTCCCCAAACCCCTCCCTTATCAAGGAGGGGTTTCTCGTTTCTCCCCTGATAAGGGGAGATGAAAGAGGGGTTTATTTATGTTATATTACCTATATGAATGAAGAAGAGAAAGACCTAAACATAGAGGCCGAGAGTTCTCCAGACGACGAAGTCGTCGAGTTTGAATATAACGAAGACGGGGAGGAAGATCTCAAAAAGACCCTCAAAAAGCTCCGGGGAGACCTAAAACAAGCGAAAAAAGAGAAAGAGGAGTATCTGACTGGTTGGCAAAAAGAGCGAGCGGATTTTGCGAATTATAAAAAAGATGAGACTGAACGAAGTGTACGCTACAAAGACTTAGCTCGAGAGCAAATCTTAGAGAGTTTTCTGCGAGTTGCGGATAGTTTTGCTATGGCTTTTGCAAACAAGGAAGCTTGGGAAAAGGTTGACCCAAATTGGCGCCAAGGAGTGGAGTATATCTATGCGCAGATGGGAGGAGTCTTTGAAGAATACGGCGTCACAGAGCTCGGCAAGGTAGGAGAAGTTTTTGATCCAAATATACATGAACCTGTAGAGATGGTTACCACTGAGGAAAAAGATATGGACCATAAGATTGCTACTGTGATTCAAAAAGGATACAAGCTAGGGTCTCGAGTACTGCGCCCAGCGAGAGTGAATGTATACGAGCATAAAAACTAAATGGAAACTCGAAATTGTCAAAACTGTAAAAAAGATTTCACCATAGAAAGTGAGGATTTTTCCTTCTATGAAAAAATAAAAGTTCCACCGCCGACATTTTGTCCTGATTGCAGATTTAAAAGGCGGCTGACTTTTATGAATGTGTATTCTTTGTACAAGAGACCGTGTGATAAATGTGGGCAGAGTGTGGTCTCTATGTTTCATAAAGATAAAAAACAAGTTGTATATTGTTCCAAGTGCTGGTGGGCGGATGATTGGGATGGTACAGAATATGGAGTGGATTACGATCCAAATAAAAACTTTTTTGAGCAACTCAAGGAATTGAAGGATAAAACTCCATTGATGGCACTTGATACACTGTATTCTTCTTTGGTTAATACTACTTATACTAATTACTCTTCTCATTGCAAAAACTCTTACGCGTTGTTTTTTGCGGACTATGCGGAAAATTGTTTCTATTCTGACTTTTTAAATACATTGAAGGATACTTCAGATTGTCACCGTATTCGTGAGTCTGAGCTTTGCTATGACTCGGTGGGAATGTTTAAGTGTTATGGATGCGTGGGGTCACTCGAGTGTGACAACTCCGTGAATACAGTTTTTTCAAAAAATTGTTCTGGGTGTACAGATTGTTTTGGTTGCATGAATTTAAAAAAGAAATCTTATTGTATTTTTAATAAACAATATTCGAAAGAAGAATATTTTGAGTTTATGAAAAGTATTGACCTTTCTTCTCGGAGTCAGTATGAAAAGTATAAACAACAAGCTGAAGAGTTTTGGCTGACACAACCTAATCGTTCTTTTTACGGAAATGCTCTGAATGTAAATGTAAACGGTAATTACGCATACGAATCCAAAAATGCTCATGAAGCTTACCAGGTAACTAGTGTAGAAAATGGTAAATTTGTGCAATTTATTTCTGTGCCTACTACCAAGGACGCTTATGATTACACTTGTTGGGGTGGTAATGCATCATTAATTTATGAAACCCTTATAGCAGGACACGGAGCTTCAAATATAAAGTTCTCGGTTGGTGCGTATCCAAACGCACTCAATAATGAATATTGTTATTATGCCTCCGGATGCAGTAATGTTTTTGGCTGTATGAATTTAAAGAAAAAGAATTATTGTATTCTAAATAAAGAATATTCCAAAGAAGAATATGAATTTTTAAAAGCAAAAATTATTGAAGATATGCAATCAAATCCGTATGTTGACTCTATGGGTAGAGTATATAAGTACGGAGAGTTTTTACCGCCAATTCTTTTGTCTTTTGCATACAATGAAACTATGGCAGAGCAATATTTTCCAAAAACCAAAGAAGAGTGTAAAAGTGAAAATGTTGAGTGGTTTGAGGGAGTTCCCAATGAATACACTCATACTGTCTTGGCTTTTGAACTTCCAGATACTTTAAAAGAGTTCAATGATAATTTAAATGAAGTTATAAAGTGTGATTGTGGTCGTTGTTACAAATTGATCCAAGGGGAGTTAGATATCCTAAACAAAATGGGTCTTCCAGTTCCAAACAAGTGCCCGGAGTGTCGACGACTAGATCGTTTTAAAAAAGTTTTACCACCTAAAAATTTCCCCGGCCGTTGTTCTAAATGTAATAGTGATATCAAGACTCCATATGCTCCCGATCGTCCGGAAATAGTTTATTGTGAAAAGTGTTATCAGCAAGAAGTATATTAAATATATGATAGATAAAATTATTTTAAATAATAAAGAGTTTGTGCCCACTGAGGCTTTGCTACCTAGTTTGATTCATTACTTAGAGAAAACTGGGGGTTCTCATTACTCAGTGACTATGGTTGCGCATCTTTTTAATACTGGTTCAAAGATCTTATTCTTCACCGCATACCCTATGGCCAGAGAGAATTTTCTTGAGCAAGTTGGTATGGATGAAAATAAGATTGCTTATGTAAGTACAGAAGATGAATTAAAGCTTAATCAAGATAAACAATGCATCATACTAGATAGTGGCAACCAGGAGTTATTGAATTTTGCTATTAATAATTTAACGGACATAAACGAAAGAGTGATTTTGATAAAAAATATTGAAAAGTTTGAGAATGAAATAATTTTAAAAGTCCTTGCTTTTAATAAGGTGATTTTATCTGGGCATATAGATGAGTGTGGTCTGAGAAGTGAAATATCTCAAAAAACTTACAATAGTGTGGTACTTTTCAATGCTCTAGATTCAATATCAGTAGGAGAAATACCTTCTTTGGATAAGTACACTGCGTATTTTTGGACCAAAGACTTGCAGGGAATCACTAAGATAGAAAAGTAACTATGCAAAACGAAACAAAAAACTGCCAAAATTGTAAAAATGATTTCGTGATCGAGAGCGAAGATTTTGCATTTTATGACAAGCTAAAAGTTCCTCCGCCGACATTTTGTCCGGAGTGTCGCCGGCAAAGACGGTTAGCGTGGATGAATATTTTTAACTTGTATAAAAGAAATTGCAATCTTTGCAAGGAAGATTTTATTTCAATGTACTCTCCAGAATCCTCATACAATGTATTTTGTCCAAAATGTTGGTGGAGTGATGCTTGGGATTGGCGAGACTATGCGCAAGATTTTGATGAGTCAAAGAGTTTTTTTGAGCAGTACGACGAACTTTTGCACAAAGCACCTCTCTGCGGGCTTTCAATAAATACGACCACTACTCCTGGCTCACCATACAATAATCACGCTCAGGATTTGAAAAATTGTTACCTGACATTCATGACTAGCTACAATGAAAGTTCTGCTTACGGCGTTTTAGTTACTCGGGATAAAGAGGTATTCAATTGTTCCATGGTTATGGATTGTGATTCTTGTTATGACTGCATGAACATCTTTAAAAGCAATCGCTGTGTCGGTACTCGAGGTAATGCTCGCTTTTGCCTCGAGAGCTGGTTTAGTCGAGATTGCGACAATTGCACAGAGTGTATAGGTTGTGTGAATTTAAAAAACAAATCTTACTGTATTTTCAACAAGCAGTATTCCAAGGAAGAATATTTTAAGATAAAAAATGAGATTGATTTAGGGTCTTATGCTACATATAAAGATTTAGAAAGGAGAGCACACGAATTTTGGCTTACATTTCCACCAAAACCAGCTTACGACGATATGTCAGTGGATTATGTGGGGAGCTATGTGTTTGCTTCCAAAAACTGCAAAGAATGTTTTGATGTCTCTGGAGCTGAGAATTCTAAACATCTTCTTATGATGTATAACGAACCAACCAAGGAGTGTTACGATATTTCTAGTTGGGGTGGCAACCTTTCTTTGTCTTACGAGGGCAATGTAGTTGGTGAGAACGCATCGAGTATTCTCTTTTCGCAGGAGTCTGGTATCAACAGTATGAATGTTGAATATGGAAAAATAATTTTCAATTCTTCTTATGTTTTTGGATCTGTGGCAGTGAGGAAGGGTGAGTATGTCATTTTAAATAAAGTTTATTCTAAGGAAGAGTATTTTAATCTACGAAACAAAATAATCGAGCATATGGATAAAAATCCATATGTAAATTCACAAGGTCATTTATACAAGTATGGAGAATTTTTTCCGATGGAGCTTGCACCATTTCCGTACAACAAAACTGTCGCTCAATTTTTCAATCCATTAGATCAAGCAAGCATAGAGTCTAAAAGACTAGTTTTTGAGAAAGATATTGTGAATCATCACGAGATCACGATGAAGGTAGATGATCTCCCAGATAACATTAAAGATATTGAAGATTCTATTATGAAAGAAGTGATTGCGTGTGAAAAGTGTAGCAAGGGTTACCGAATCATAGAGATGGAGCTTTCATATCTTCGAAAAATAAAATTACCTCTACCGAGAACTTGTCCATTTTGCCGAATCAATGAAAAGTTTTCATTGTGGGTAGAAAATATGCATTTACATAAACGCACTTGCAGTAGGTGCTCTGCAGAATTCAGTACTCACTATACGGAAGAACGCGCACCAATAGTGTATTGCAAGAAATGCTATCAAGACGAAGTATATTAACTATGCAAAACGAAACCAGACAATGCCAAAACTGTAAAAATGATTTCACGATAGAAAGTGAGGATTTTTCTTTCTATGATAAGATAAAAGTTCCGTCACCTACATTTTGTCCGGAGTGTCGGCTAATGAGAAGAATGGCATGGAGAGGAGAAAGATTTTTGTATAAAAGAATTTGCCCATTTACTGGTAAATCAGTAATTACTTGTTTTTCAGAAGAATCTGGGGTTCCCGTAGTGGACAGAGATTACTGGTGGAGCGATGATTTCAATCCATTAGATTACGCCAGAGATTATGATTTTTCTAAAAGTTTTTTTGAGCAGTGGCAGGAGCTTTTAAAAACTGTGCCTAGTATTCCACTGTTCAATGCGAAAAGCCAAAATAGCCCTTATACAAATTATGCGGGTGAATTAAAAGATGTTTATATGTCTTTTGGCATGTGGAATTGTCAGAATGTTATGTATTGTTCTAAGGTTGTTGATAGTAAAGATTCTCTGGATCTTTATTGGTCTACAAAGTGTGAATTTTGTTATGATTTAGTGAATTGCCAAGGGTGTTATGGTAGCAGATATCTTGTGGACTCGGCAAACATCACAACCAGTGCTTTCTTGCTTGATTGTCGAGGGTGCACGGATTGTTTTATGTCTGCAAATTTGAGAAATAAGCAATATGTATTTAGAGGTATTCAGCTTAGCAGGGAAGAATACCAAAATAAAATCAAAGAAATAAATTTTGGATCTCAGGAGGAAGTTTCAAAGTTTAAAGAGGAGTTTAATGTTTTATGCCAAAATTCTATTCACAAGTATTCTCACAAAGTGAATAGCTATGATTCAGAGGGCGATTACTTAACCAATACCAATAATTGTAAAAAATGTTTTGATTTAGTAGATGTAGAGGATTGTTCATATTGTGTCAGTGGGGGAGCTGGAATGAAAGACACTTATGATGTTTACGGAGCAGGCGCCAAGGCTGAGCAGATGTATGAGGTGCTAGATTCTGGTGACAATGCTAGTAAGTTACTTTTTACTTTGAGCTGTTGGGGTGGATACGAAGTGTATTATTCTTCGTTTTGTCATAATTCCAGTAATCTGTTTGGATGCATTGGCGTACACAAGAAGGAATACTGTATTTTAAATAAACAATATGGAAAAGAAGAATATCTTGAGATGGTTGAAAAGATCAAAAAACATATGACAGAGATGCCTTACGTGGATAGTCGAGGAGTTGTGTATAGTTTCGGTGAATTTTTCCCAGGAGAACTCAGTCCATTTGACTACAATAAAACTATAGGTCAAGAGTACCTTCCACTTCTTTCCGAAGAAGAAACACAAGATAAGGGTTTTATATGGGGAGAGCCATATAAGTCCTCAAATAAGCCTACTATTCTTTATAGCGATATACCTGATGATATAAACAATACCTCAGAAGAAATATTGAAAGAAGCATTTGAGTGCGCAGATAGTGAGGAGTGGTATTCAACCAAAGTGTTCAATATTGTTCCAAATGAATTGTCTTTTTATAAACGCATGAATGTTCCTATTCCAAGAAAATCCCCAAATGCTAGACACTACGATAGATTAAAAAAGCGCAATCCGATTAAACTCTGGCACCGACAATGCATGTGCGACAAAAAGCACAACCACCATGAAGGGCAGTGTGATGTGGAGTTTGAAACTAGCTACGCTCCCGATCGTCCAGAAATAGTTTATTGCGAAAAGTGTTACCAACAAGAAGTTTACTAACGACTTTAGTTGACTAAAGTTTATGGAATACAAAAACGAAACTAAAAACTGCCAAAATTGTAAAAAACATTTCACCATAGAAAGCGAAGATTTTTCTTTTTACGAAAGGATCAAGGTTCCACCACCGACATTTTGTCCGGAGTGTCGACTGGTGCGCCGATTAGCTTGGCGGAATGAAAGGACATTGTATAAGAGAAAGTGTAGTCTTTGCAATAAAGATACTATTTCGATCTATAGTTTAGAAAATTCTTGCCCTGTGTACTGTCTTAGTTGTTATGATGGCGATAGTTGGAATTCGGTGGATTTTGGCGTGGACTTTGATTTAGAAGAAAACTTTTTTATAAAACTTAAGGAATTATTTAACAAAATACCTCACCCTGCTGTGGATGTCCGGAGTGCAGTGGATTGTGACTATACCAATCACTGTTCAAGTAGTAAGCAATGTTACTTGAGTTTTGGAGTCTCTAACTGTGAAAATTCTTTTTATTGTACACAAAGTCATTTCTCTAAAAGTGTTTTTGATAGTGATTTTATTATAAAAGGTGATTCTCTGTATGAGAATGTAAATTGCAGCGATTGTTTTCAAGTATTTTATTCAGTATATGCAAATTCATGTTTGGATTCATATTTTCTTTACGACTGCATCGGATGCTCAAATTGCTTTGGTTGTGTGAATTTACGAAACAAAGAATATAATATTTTTAACAAACAATATTCTAAAGAAGAATATCAAGAGTTCATCGAACAGTTTAATTCAGGCAGTAGAAGTGTCATTGAAAAGATAAAAAAGGAATTTAAAGAATTTCTACTAAAGCAACCTATTCGCTTTGCCCGCATCAGACATTCTGTGGATTCTACCGGAGACAATATAGAAGGTAGTAAAAATGCCAAAGTTTGTTTTGGAACACGAGATGGAGTCGAGAACTGTAAGTACTGTGCCATTGTCGGTCTTGGATTAAAAGATGCTTATGATATTTTTGGTGGAGGTATAAAGTCAGAACTTGCTTATGAGTCAATTTCTTTTATTGGTAATAGTCGAGTTGCTTTTTCAAAACAAGTACGAGAGTCAACTGATTCGTACTATTCAGAGTTTTGCATGCATTGTCATAACCTTTTTGGTTGTTTTGGTTTAAAAAATAAAAGTTACTGCATTTTTAATAAACAATATACAAAAGAAGAGTATGAAGAAATTGTGCCAAAGTTGATAGAGTTTTCAAAAAATCATCCGTACGAAGTAGGTGGTAAAAAATATTCTTTTGGTGAGTTTTTGCCAACTGAAGACTCGACATTTTCCTACAACGAAACTATAGCTCAAGAATTTTTTCCATTGAACAAAGAAGAAGCTCTAAAAAGGGGATACAAATGGAAAGAAGAAAAAGATCGGAACTATGTTATTACCCAAAAGGCTTCTGATTTGCCGGACGATATAGGTGAAGTGACGGAAAGTATTTTAAATGAAGTTATCGGCTGTGGTCACACTGGTGAGTGTATCCACAAATGCACTACTGCTTTCAAGATCACCAAGACCGAGCTGGAGTTTTACAAAAAACATAAAATTCCCTTACCGATGCTGTGTCCAAATTGTAGATATTTTGAGAGACTGAGCAAGAGGAGTACACTGTCTTTGTATGAAAGGCAGTGTATGTGTGGTGGGGTAGGCTCACCACAAGTGACAGGCAGTCATGATCATGAAGGACAATGCGAGGTTAAGTTTCAAACAGCCTATCCACCCGACCGACCGGAAATTATTTACTGTGAAAAATGTTATCAACAGGAGGTTTATTAGTGATATAATCTTTTTATGCAAAAAGGACCAGATATACCACAGATGGAAGAGTTGATGGAAAAAAGCCAGGAGGCTTTTAAATATGTAAGACTAGAATTTTTAAGCAGGGTAGTGACTATCATCATCGCGGGGCTGGCTTTGATCACTGCGCTTGCTTGGGATGAAACTTTTAAAGATATTTTCGCACACTTTTTTGGTGATATCGATAGTCTTAGTCAAAAGTTAAAGTATGCAATCCTTATAACTTTGTTTGCAATAGTGGTTTCTTTTATTATCAGTAAAATATTTCTTAACAAGAATAAAAATAAATAAATGAACGAACAAGAACAAACTGTGTCTACAACTATGGCTCCTGAAACCAAACCTATAAAAATAGGTAAGTTTCGAGCTAGTAAGAGTATCGTAAAGGCTTCTATGGCAGTGTTGATGAAAGACAAGGAAATCATGGGTTATACTATCATGTCCTCGATAATCACGACTATCTTGGCCGTGATGTTTTATTTTATTGTTATAGAAAATTCTTCAATGGTTGACCCTGCGACCGGAGCAGGAGATATAAAATCACAGATACTATACTACGGTGGCCTTTTTATTTTTTATGTTCTGACTCTGTTTGTGGTGAACTTTTATCAAGCTGCTCTTTTTATAGTAGTTCAAGCAAGATTTACTGGCGGAGACTTGAATTATAAAGATGGATTAAATGGTGCAAGTAAAAAGTTTTACAAGATATTGGTCTGGTCTATTATTTCTTCAACCGTTGGACTTATCCTTCGACTCATTTCAGATAAATTCAAATTGGTGGGTAGGATAGTGGCATCTATCTTTGGTGCTGCTTGGAATATACTGACTTACTTCAGTTTACCTTCACTCGTCATCAGCAACCTGAGTGTAAAAGATTCTTTCAAGCAGTCTGCAGCTACTATTCGAAAGACCTGGGGCGAGACTATCATAGTGAATTTTGGGGCAGGTCTAGTATTTGTTGCTATGTTTGTCGCTTTATTTACTTTTTGTGTAATACTTCTAGTTATTTTCCCGTGGCCAGTGGCTTTTTTCCCGGTCGCTATACTTTTTGGTATCTCAGTAGTAGTTCTGTCAGTAGTGTACTCTACCCTCAACTCAATATTTAAGTTGGTGATTTTTAACTACGCTACTACAGGCAACATCCCAGAAGGCTTCTCGAAAGAAGTGGTAGCTGGTGCTATTCAAGGAAAATAAGTTGACTCAAATTTTTTAAATAAAAAAATCCTACACCTTGTTTGGTGCAGGATTCTGAAGTTTGTTTTCGGCTAATATGTATTTAATGTAATATCGGATTCAAGTCCGATCCTTTGTCATTCGGCAAGCATTCCACTACTCCATTGGTAGAATTTCTTCGGAACAGTAAATGACTTTTTCCAGATAATTCACTGGCCTTGGCAATATTTTTAGATCCCCAGCCAACCATAGTAACTTTGATTCCTGCTGTGATATACAGCCCGGCTTCTATGGTGCAATCGTCACCAAGCGATATTCCGGTTCCTGCGTTTGCTCCTATCAAGCAATTCTTTCCTATGGTGATTTTTTCTTTTCCACCACCGGAAAGAGTTCCCATGATGGAAGCTCCGCCACCTATGTCTGAGTTGTCGTCGACAGTAACCCCAGCTGAAATGCGGCCTTCGACCATGGACTTACCTAAAGTTCCGCCGTTGAAGTTTACGAACCCTTCGTGCATCACAGTGGTACCTGGTGATAGATATGCTCCGAGTCTCACTCTGGACAAGTCCGCAATCCGTACACCTGGAGGGATAGGAGCTCCCCACCAAAATGGTGGTATTTTATCTATCACGGCGGGTACCCCAGGAAGTTCAGTCCAGAAGAATTTTCTGTTCCAGTCTTCTATGGTCATCGCAAAATTTGCCGAATACAACAAATTTTTCAAAAGCCCAAACATACCATCGAGATTTAACTCATTTGGTTTGAAGGCTAGATTTGATAACATAGCTAGTCTGCACAATACATCCGGAGCACTAGTCGGCGGTTCTTGCCTCAGGGACTTTTCGTCAGGGTAAATCATGCAACAAGGTGCCGGATTGTTCTGGATCGCGTTTCGGTTCTTGTGGTCTCGTTCACCTCTGAAAGGTAGAAAATATTTTTTTAGGATATTTCTGCTGTCAGATTCAGTTAAAGTTATCAGCGTTGGTTTTTCGATAACTTCGATGCCGAAGTGGTCCATCAAGGCCGATAAAGTGCCCTTGTGTTGATCTATGTTAATTACATTGTATCTGACTGCATTCAGTGAGTCGTCAGAAGCAAAAAAACCTGTGCCCATAGCGTAAGCATAAGGCATAGTGTGTTTTCCTTGAAATTCGTTGGAAAAATTAGTAAATTCTTCCTTGGTTTTTATACTAGGCATGTTAAAGAAGGTTTAAGTTCTTTGTCAGACTACTATCAAAAACCTTAAGTGTCAATCTTTAAGTTTACTTACCAAACTCTTCGAACAAAAACTTTTTGGTTTCTTCGTCTATGAATGCGGTGACTATGATCATGAGCTCTGTGGTTAGTCCGAGATCTTTTTTTATATTTTGAAAAAGGTGTTCGTAGGGGAGCGGGGAAATCCACGCGGAATTTTTGAGGCATACGAAACCGGCTTTTTTGAGGAGGTAGCGCAGGCTTTCTCTTTCAGCTTTTCTTTCTTCTGGAAGGTCCAAAAGGATGATGCGCCAAAGGCCGTCCCAGCTAGCTGAAACCAATGAGTCTGGAGAGGTGAGGCGGAGGGCGTTTACCTTGTTTTTACCGGCTTTTGTGAGCTTGGCATAGGTTTCTCTACCAGAGCTATGTATTTCAGCAAAACCGGCCTCCACGAGGTTTTTTAGGCTTCTTGCTAGTGCATATGTAGCCTTTGGATCGTCGCCGTTTTTGAGGCTTTCTAGGGGCACGGCTGTCTTTTCAGCTAGTTTTTTCAGTATTTTTTTAGAAAAGTCGGGTTTTTTAGTACTATTGCTTGACATGAATATATCGTATCATATATACTAAATTATACAAGTATTTCGCGAACGCGAAAAGAGTGTGAATTCCCCTCTCCTGCGAAGGAGAGGGGTAGGGGTAGGGGTGAGGTGAATTAATTATCAAAAACATTATAAATTTAATTCGGAATTCGGCAGCCCTTTAATCGACGGTTGCGCTGCATGATTTCGCAAAATCACATATGTCAAAAATTATAGGAATAGACTTGGGTACAACAAATTCAGCTGTCGCAATTATTGAAGGAGGACAGCCGAAGATTATAGAAAATATTGAAGGTGCGCGAACCACACCGTCTGTCGTTGCCGTTGCAAAAAATGGCGACAGATTGGTAGGACTTCTTGCGAAAAGACAAGCAGTGACAAATCCAGAAAATACTGTCTACGGTATCAAGCGTTTTATGGGTCACAATTTTGAAGATCCAGAAGTCCAGAAGGATTTGAAAAATATGTCTTTCAAAATTCAGAAAGGTGCTTCAGGCGGAGTGGAAGTAAAAATCGGAGATAAATGGATGCGTCCAGAAGAAGTCTCAGCGATGATACTAGGAAAAATCAAAGCTGATGTTGAAGCAAAGCTTGGTGAGAAAATTACAGAAGCTATCATCACCGTGCCCGCATACTTTAACGATGCACAAAGAAAAGCTACAAAAGACGCAGGACAAATTGCAGGTCTTGATGTAAAGAGAATTATCAACGAGCCTACAGCAGCCGCTCTTGCATACGGTTTTAATAAAAAGAAAAATGAAAAGATAGTTGTGTATGACTTTGGAGGTGGAACATTTGATGTTTCAGTTCTAGAAATCGGGGACGATGTCATCGAAGTAAAGTCTACAGACGGAGACTCTCACATGGGAGGCCGAGACATAGACCACAAGATCATCAATTGGATTGCTGAAGAATACAAGAAAACCTCTGGCGTAGATGTCCGTACAGACAAGCTCGCTCTACAGCGTTTAGACGAAGCTGCAGAAAAAGCAAAAATTGAACTTTCTACTTCTATTGAAACTGAAATCAATATTCCTTTCATCACTTCTACTGCCGAAGGTCCTCAACACTTATTGCTTAAGATGACTCGTGCGCAACTAGAATCCCTTTCAGATGAATACATCAACCGTTCAATAGAGATAACCAAGAGAGCTATGGAAGCTTCAGGATTTGCAATTGGTGACATCAATGAAATCATCATGGTTGGAGGTCAGACACGAATGCCGAAAATCGTGGATGAAGTGAAAAAGGTTTTTGGTAAAGTGCCAAACCTTTCTATCAATCCAGACGAAGTCGTCGCTCTCGGTGCTGCGGTGCAAGCTGGAGTATTACAAGGAGATGTTCGTGATGTTCTACTTCTTGATGTCATCCCTCTAGCTCTCGGTATTGAGACTTTGGGCGGAGTGGCTACAAAGTTGATTGAAAAGAATACGACAATTCCTGCAAATAAATCTCAAGTTTTCTCAACTGCAGCGGACAATCAAACATCTGTGGAAATTCATATCGTCCAAGGTGAGCGCCCGATGGCAAGTGATAACAAATCCCTCGGCCGATTTATATTAGACGGAGTACCGCCAGCACCTCGAGGTATGCCACAAATTGAAGTTTCTTTTGATGTGGATGTAAACGGAATTCTAAATGTGACTGCGAAAGATAAAGCTTCAGGCAAAGCACAATCTATCAAGATTGAAGCTTCTTCAGGACTAAAAGATGAAGATATCAAAAAGATGCAAGCTGATGCTGAGCTACACGCCGAAGAAGATAAAAAGAAAAAGGAAGGAGTTGAAATCCGAAATACTGCAGAAATGATAATCTACACTGCCGAGAAGTCTCTGAAAGATAATGATGCAAAAATTCCGGCTGAACTTAAAGAAAGTGTAAATCTAAAAATTGCTGCACTTCGTGGCGCGAAAGATTTACCAGCCGGAGCAGGTGGTGTCGATGTAGAAACAATCAAGAAAGCCACCGAAGAACTTTCTGCTGAAATGTCTAAGATAGGGGAACATATGGCAAAAGCCGGAACTCCTCCAGAAGGTGGAACTCAAGCGGAAGAACAACCAGCCGAAGTCCGCGACGCCGAAGCGACAGAAGATAAAGGCGAAGAACCAAAAGCGTAACCACAAAAGCCCCATTTCGGGGCTTTTGTTTTATAAATCACTAGATAAATAAAATATTATATGAAATTACTAATAAACTTTTACGCAAATGTAACTGAAAAATCCATTAATGATTTAATTGTTTTTTTAACTCAGTCTTTGGCTAATCAAAATCCTCAACAACCATATGATGAGTTAATTATACAAATCTCAAGTTCTGGAGGGTCATCTGATCACGGTCTTTTAGCTTTTAATTTTTTGAAACAAATACAAATTCCCAAAACAACCATAGGAATGGGTAATGTAGATAGCGCAGCAATTATGCTTTTTTGCGCAGGAGAAAAAAGATTAGCTATGCCCAGTTGTCGTTTTGTTTTACATCAAGCACTTATGAGTATAAATGGCCAATTTAATGCAAAGAAATTGACAGAATTAGGTAATATGACAAAAAGAATTACAGATGATTATGCTAGTGTAATACATAAAACCACAAATAAAAAGAAAACTACTCTTACAAAAAAGATTAATGATGGAACTGTTCTATCTTCAGACGAGGCTTCTTCTTTGGGTTTAGTTACAGGAATAATAGAAAAACCTTATCTTTCAGAAATGAAAGACTTAAATATTCTTCTGATTCAGAATACAATTCAGCCAACTTCCAACCCTCAACCTAAGGCAGAAGTTTAAAGTTTGATACAATAAAATTATGGAAAAATTAAAACAATACAAATACATTATCTTAATAGCGCTAATAATTTTAGGATTTCTTTTTTATTGGTATGAGTATAGGCCAACCAAAATAAAAGAAAGATGTTCTGCTGAGGCACACTTTGATCGTAGGGCAACATCAGGATTTTCTAGTGATGATGAAAGACAGAAGTTCATAAATGGTTATTACAATGACTGCTTAATGAGGTTTGGGTTAAAGTAGTATGAAAAAATTTATAAATTGGTTTGTTTATATAGGATGCTTTATTGTTTTAGTTCTATCTTTTTTCGCAGCATCTTTTTTGCCAGTGGATGAAATTTTTAAAGGTATAATTGCTATTCCCGGTGTCGGTGCATTATTTATGTTTTTATTCCAGATGTGGCGGGATAATAGAGCCCATGAGCGTGCTGAAGAGTTGCAAAATAAACAACAAGATTTTGTGTTTGGTTCAGCTTCTCACATGGCGGATGTGGTTTACGATAAGCACGCTATTTTTTGTGAAGAGTATATAGAAAGAATACAAAAAGGATTTCAAGAATTAATGAGAGAAGGACCTTCTAGAAATGCAATGGTTATTGGAAGAGAATTGGTTAATATTCGACAAAGACATTCAGCTTGGCTTACCAAGGAAATAGAAAAGAAACTCAAACCATTCGAACAAGCTTTAATAAAAATTGGAGCAAAAGAAGGTCTCATTAAAGATTTGCCAGTTGGAGAAAGTAGAAGTAAAGTAATTGAAGAAGTTTATAAATTTTTTGGTTTAATAATGGGTGACGAACAATCTAAAGATAATGAAGAAGCTGAAATTTCTTTGGAGCAAAATATTGAAAATATTCGAGAAGTATTAGGTGTGAATACTTTTACAGAATTAAGACAAAAAATAGCTGAACTTGCTATAAAAAGAATAAGAAATTTATAGAAGTATAAAAATAATTCCCACTAAAAAAATTACAAAAAAGAAACACACTCATTACTACAAAGACCTACTTGCGCAGGCGGGGGAATTTAGAATTGACTAAATAGATTTATTATGTTAATACTTAAAAGTAAATGTTTTTTGATTTCTAGGTTGTAAGGTGAATAAAAGAGATTTCAGAAAGTCTTTTTTGTTCATCTTATAATCAAAATAAAAATGGAAAAAACAGAATTACTAGATAATTTGCGCACAGTGTGCAAAGATTCTCACCCTTCTTGGGGATTCCTTGAAAGAATATGCGAGAGTATTATTGAAGAGTTTGCCAAACAGAATTGGAGTCCTTGTAAAATTTCTCTTACGAGAGAAGAAGCTCTCATGTTTGATATGGATGTTTTCATAACTCTTTCTAGTATACTTAAGAAAATTGGTATCACAGAGTTTAGACTGACATACTCCTCTGCGGGATTTTTAAGTCTAGATAGTATCAATCCTTAGTTAGCCACTAAAAAGAAATATCTTCTAAATCTTTTAAAAATCCACCGATATGTTCGTAGATAAAACTGCCACAGAATTTTATCAATTATTCTCCGGAATATGTGATAAAAAACTTTTCCTTCAAATTGGAACAAGGGAAGGAGAGTTAAAATACTCGTTTGAAAGTCCAGAACTTGATATGACGGACACAAGAACTATTTGTATTGGAATGATGGACGCTTGGTACGATTTTTTCGACCCCGCCCATTTTGTGTTTGATGAAAGTTTTGTATTGGGAGAATTCCCTCTCACCATTAAAAGGGAAGGACAGAAAGTGGTATTTGAGAAACAAGAGGTTATCAAATGCCAAACTTTTCAGGAATTGTCTATTCCGGATCAGTATTCTTGGATTTTTTTGGCGACCTTTTTGCCGTTTGAGAAGCCATTAGAGCTTCACAAGGAGCGTGTTATAAATTATCCGGGCTCTGATTTGTTTGGACCGATGATTATAGGTCCTGGCGATATGTATGAATGAATGATGTTGCGTTGTATACGTGAACGATTTTTGAAGCCTGTTGAAAAACGGGCTTCTTTTATTTCTCCCAAATCTGGAACAATCTGGGCCAAGGGGGACTTGTCCTGAGCTTGTCGAGGGATTTATGGTGGGGATGGATTGACTAAATAGGTTTTTCGTAGTAATGTAACCATAATTCAATGTCCTTTTGTTAATTTATTAGGGGATTATTTTAGCTTCTTTGGGAGGTTAAAATAATTCTCTAATTTTTTAACTCAAATTCAAAGATCATGAAAAGCAGATTTCTTTTTATTGTCACTTGTCGCGTCAGCATTTTTATAACTGCTGATTTTCAGAAATGGATGGAAAAGGTACACTTTCCAGATTTACACAAAACTGGATGTTTCAAGGGTAACCCTCTTAAGATACGTTCACTTCCCGCTGGAGACAATTTCCACACTATCACCTATATTCACGAAATGAATGAAGGTGAAGCCGGTTGGGAAAAATACACAAATGACTTCCGTTCAGAAATGAAAAAGGACTTCACTCGCAACTGGGGAGAAAATGTTCAGTCTGGTGCATTGAGTGTGGTAGCAACAGTCGGACTGGAAGAAGAAGTTGTTTTGCCCGTAACTGACGAAAGCCACGTGTTTCCAGCAGGAGCGAAAGTCTAAATCTCCGACACATGGGATTAAACTCCAACAATAAAAGCTCACTCAGAAATGTTTGGGCTTTTTTATTTTGCTATAGTTAAAATATGCCCACTAAAAAAATCACAAAAATTAAACACACTCATTACTACAAAGACGGAACAATCTGGGCGAGGGGATTTATGGCAGGGGAATTTAGAGTTGACTAAATAGGTTTTATGTAGTAATATAACGAACAGAAACGACTTTATCGTTTGATAAAAATAGTTAATTTAAAAAATTTAATTTTAATATGAAGCTAACGGGTTTAATTATGCTCGAGGATGACATCAATATCATCCTTCAAGTTGCAAAAGCTCTCAAACCTAAGGGAATCGAATTGTTCGCCTTTGATCCAGAGTCACTGGATCGTCCGGAGATTTTCTTGGAATTTGAGTCTTTTTGCGAAAGCAATAAGAACAATTGCCAGGTGGCTCTGGTAGATTTTCAGTTATGGGATAATCTGAAAGGGGCTCTATTTGTAGAGTCACTGAAAAAAGCAGGAATCCCGTTCATCGGCTTTAGTAGTAATATTGAAGGAAATGAACAATTGCGCAAATTAGGAGCAGTGACTGTGATCGATAAAATTGATTTTCATCTCAATCGAGGATTCGATGATGAGATGTTTATTCAGCAGTTACTTGCTGTTGAAGCGAAATAGCATGGAACAATAAAAGGATAGAGTCTTCTAGATTCTATCCTTTTTTATTTCCTCACAAAATGAAAAAATAATACCGGGGAGTTTATTTTGCTATAATAAAGAAATGAAATTACATATCATAATGCATGAAAGTTTTGAGTCGCCGGGGGCGATTTTGACTTGGGCACAAAGTAAAGGTCATGAAGTTTCTTATACTAAGCTATACGCCGGTGAAACCTTTCCTGAAATTTTAGATTTTGATTTTCTAATTGTGATGGGTGGACCGCAGTCTCCAGCAACTACGATAGAAGAGTGTCCGCATTTTGATGCAGAGAAAGAAATTGCATTTATTAAAAAAGCTATTGATGCAGATAAAATACTTCTAGGTGTTTGTCTCGGTGCCCAATTTATTGGCCAAGCATTGGATGCACATTTTGATCATAGTCCAAATAGGGAAATAGGAGTATTTCCACTGACACTTACAGAAGATGGGAAACAAGATGCAATATTTGGAAGTTTTCCTGAAACATTTATGGTTGGGCATTGGCATGGAGATATGCCAGGATTAACTCCAGAATCAAAAATTCTCGCTACGAGTGAAGGATGCCCACGGCAAATTATCCGCTATACTCCCAAGATATACGGCTTTCAATGTCATTTTGAATTTACACCTGAGGCAATAGAGGGAATGATACAGAATAATTCTCACGAACTAGAAGAATATAAAAATTTACCTTACATACAAACTACCGAGCAATTGAGAAGTAATGACTATTCAAAAATGAATAATTTATTATTTGATTTTTTAGATAAACTATGCAAACCATAAAAGATCAATCATTTGGGGTCATGACTGTGTTTAAAAAGCCGGATGGTGATTTTTTGTTTTGTGTAATTGAACGCGAAGAAATACATTGGAGTTTCCCCAAGGGACGACCGAACCCTGGTGAATCCGAAGAAGGCACAGCTCTGAGAGAATTAGGAGAAGAGACTGGCATCACGGAAATAAAAATTATTCCAGATATTCACTTTAATCAGCACTATACTTATGAAAAAGATGGAGTAGTTTATGATAAAAATGTAAAGTATTTTCTAGGTTTTGTTCCTAGTATTTTCAGTAAAATTCCTGATGCGTTTCTTCATGAAGTTTCAAAAGTGGAATGGCTTCCGTACAAAGAGGCGAGGGAGGTACTTACCGACGATAACTCTAAAGTTCTACTTGATCAAGTTTGGGAATATTTGAATAAATAATTTTCTAATAAAAAAAGCCCTTATCGGGCTTCTGTTTAGATTCGTCTTTAGTTTATACATGTAGTAGTTGGGTTGGGAAGAAACTGTTTACATACAGTATTTTTCCATCATTGTTTTTTATCTTCAGGGTATCAACCAAAATAAAATCTTCTTTTTGGTCGCGATTATGCCTAGTCCTTGCACCATACTTAGTGTTGAAATGTATCGTTCCAAATATGAATTCATCGGAGATGAAAAAGAATGAGGAGTACGCGTGCATTTGAGACACCAGATGAAGTTCGCAGTTGCTGTACGCAGTGATGGTATTGTGATACACATCCAAGATTTCATTGGCGACTACCAGTTTTCTTTTTCTGAAGAGTGAATCTGTTGTATCCCATTTGAAGACAAGGAATATAAATCTTTCTACTTCCTTGAAAGAATAAAGGAACCAAAAAGTTTGCTCGAGAAGCTCTCCTGTTTGATGGTCTTTAAGGGTGACTTCTTGTCCATACTCTAGATCTGTAACTTCTCCCAGTCTTTCTTTCAGGAGGTGGATAAATGTCCGTTTACCTTGCTCGTAAGAAACAAAGGTTTTGTGAGGAACTTCTATAATTTTCTTTTCCATAGGGAATTCGGGTTTATTGGTGAAAGAAAAGTTGTCTTTGGGTTAAGACTATCATATCTATATTAATATGCACGCACACTAAGGCAGTCGGAAGTCATTGACTTTTCTCTAAAATAACCTTCAATGCTATAATCAAAAAATGAAGTTAACGAACCTGAAAGTCTTTGACCCGGAGAAGATTGCGAATATCGAGACAAATATGTGGCGGGCTTATTATAAGCACAATTTTTTTAAGTTGTTTCGGTTGGTTTTGCAACTCATCCGCGAACAGTTTCATTTAAATTATTTTAATGCCTTTAAGGTGGCTTACTACACTGCTTTTGCGGCTACTCTTTTTCGGATGAGTAGAGGAAGAGAAAACGAAAATTTAATTTTTAAAAAATTAGTAAAGGCTTTTAAAATTATCTCTCTTCATGCGACTGAAAATTTTGACTACAAAAAAGCCGCTCTGCTCGAGGTAGAATGGTGGATGATAGACAGATATCCCGAAAGATATAAAACTTCTCGCCGGGAGGGTTTGAAGAATGCTCTCGCCTCTATATATGGTGCCAACGCCGAAGATCTCACCGAGTATGCCGAGTATCGTGCCCAAGCTATGGAGCTCAATGACGAAGCTGAAAAACAAAACGAAGAGACTGATTGGGGGGCAGTGAATTCCTTGCTATTAACTTCCTATCGATCTTTACATAAAGTGATAAATTAGTTTTATGTCTACCCAAAAAGAAACAGTTGAATTTATATTACAGAAGCTAGGGGAGCCCGACAGATTTTCGACTCGAGCAATGTTTGGCGAATACGCTTTGTATGCAGGCGGTAAAGTCGTCGGCTTGATTTGTGACGACCAGCTTTATGTAAAAATTTTACCTGAGAGCAAGGAACTCGAAGATATCTGCGAAAAGGATGAAGCGTATCCAGGTTCCAAGCCTTACTATCTTGTCGAAGAAGTTCAGCTTTCTCAAATCCAAAATCTTCCTGAAATTCTTTTTAATATTGCGAAGTCCATCCCAGTTCCAAAAAAGCGCACCAAGCTGAAACAGAAAGCTCCAAAGTAGGGCTTTTTATTTATCCAATATGATATAATTCCTGTATGAGTTTTGAAGATATCCCTGTAAATAAGGATCTCACATACATCGGTAAGGCGAGTTTTCGCGACAAGGATGTTCTCTTTGGCGTGAAGCGGAAAGATCGCCGCCAGCACTTGTATGTCCTAGGTAAATCCGGTACCGGTAAATCTGTGCTTTTGCAGAACATGATTGTGCAGAATATTAAGAATGGTGATGGTGTGGCTGTGGT
>JACCDN010763513.1_pt1 | contig 20548 bp, 13 predicted proteins | sample 7441691 | NCBI WGS metagenome assembly JACCDN01 (sample SAMN15323439, study PRJNA562643) | freshwater metagenome | isolation source: river surface water | place: USA:Blue River Watershed | collected 2017-08-16 | reverse complement strand
TTAGACCCTTGCGTTTTTGAAGTTAAATATCCAAATAAAGACATTAAAGGGAGGGCTATATAATGCATAAATTTTATACATCATCATTCGATGCGAGTATCTACTTACAACAACCTGACCAGAATGCTGGTAGAGATGAGATATTAGAAGTAGGTAAATTATATTATGGAACTATAAAAGATATTTATAGAACTGTGATAAAATTCGATGTGTCCAATTTGGAAACAGGTAGTGGATGGAAAGCATACTTAAATTTGAAAGCAGCCAATTCCGAAGAAATACCATTACAATATACAATTTATGCAAACGCAGTTTCTCAAAGTTGGACAATGGGAACTGGAACAAAGTTTGATAATATAACAACCGATGGTGTAAGTTGGAAATATAGAAATGGTGTAGATAAATGGGTTTCATACGATACAACTGGTGGAACGGCGGTATATACATCAAACACAACAGGTTCTGCTAACGCAGAAGGTGGAGTATGGTATTTAAGTGGGTCTGCATCCCAATCTTACAATTACGAAAGTGATGATGTAAGAATGGATGTAACCAATATGGTAAATATATGGTTAAGTGGTTCTGTATCCAATAATGGATTAATTGTTCACCATAGTTTAGATGCTGAAAACGATACATTAGATTATGGTGTTCTTAAATTCTTTTCAAAAGAAACTAACACTATCTATCAACCTAAATTAGAAATTGTTTGGGATGATAGTTCTATTGTTACTGGTAGTTTAGCACCTGTAACTGGTTCAGCAGAAGAAGGGTATAAAGTTGTTGTTACAAACTTAAAAACACAATACGAAGCAAATACTAAGGTAAAAGTTAGAGTTAAAGGTAGAGATAAGTACCCATCTAAATCATTTGGAACTACATTTTCATATGACCAATCTAAATACTTACCAATAACAACATATTATCAGTTAGAAGATTATATTACAAACGAAATTATATTCCCATTTGGAGATTATACAAAAGTTAGTTGTGATTCAACTTCGAATTACTTTATAATGGATTTATCAACACTACCTATAAACAGAACATACTTATTAAAATTAAAAATAGTTGAAGGTGGTATTTCTACTATAATAGATGATAAATTAAAATTTGAAATAATATAATGGCACTAACATCATTAGAAGCAATTGCAGAAAAGTTAGCAGATAAACGAAAAGAAGATTTAGAATCTATTTTAAGTATATCTGGTTCTTCTGCTATTTCTAAAAACAATTATGGAATAACTATCGTAGATGCCGAAAATGTAGCATCTTCATTGTTATTTAAATCTTTAACCAAAACAAAACAAGATGATGCTGAATTAGTTAAAGCGGTTGATGTTGAGGTTAAAGAATTAAAACCAACTATACCAACTCCAAATTTAGATTTAGTACCACGTCCACTATATACGGAGCAAGTTACATTAAATGAAGATTTAAGAAAACAAGTTGAAGATTTAACTATAACTGTAACCGATTTAAATGGACAAATTACAACTTTAAAATCAGAAGTTGAAACACAAATAAATAACAGATTAAATATAGAGCAAACAAATGACGCTCTTGTAAATCAAACAGAATCTCTTACAAAGGTAGTTGGTGATTTTTCAACACAGATACAAAACGCAGTTCAAAAATCAGTTGATGAATCTATTTTAAGAGCATCTTTACAATCACAGAACACAGGTTTCAAAGCACAAATAAATGCATTGATTAAACAAATCGATTCATTAAATGCAATCATTGAAGGTTTACAATCTCAATTAGGAGCAGTTCAACAACAACAAGCAATTCAACAATCAACTGCGGCAACTGCTGCGGCAGCTGGTGCTGATGCATTTGTAAATGCAGTAACTGCGAAATTTGAAGGAGAAAGTCGTTATAACGAACAAACAACTGGTTTGTTTGCATATATAAATGCAAAATCATATGCAAGTAAGTGGATGAGAAATGGAACTCTTAAACTTACAAATAATGATAAATTGCCTGTAAAAATTTCAATGGTACATAGTCCTCCAAACGGTTGAAATTGGCTGACTATACCTAAAAATAATTTTGAATTAGCAGGTGGGGCAAGTGATGAAATTGTATTTGGTATAAATTCAAGAGCAGTTCCAGAGGGTGCTCAATCAAAAGACCAATTTTGGGATTGGGGACCTACCACCGCATATAAAGGAACATTAAAATTAACTATAACAAAAGCAGACGGAACTACACAATCTAAGGATTATCCTGCTGGTTTTGCTAAAACTGCACCTGGAAGCTATGGCAATTAAAAAATATACAAACTTTGAAGCAGTAAATGCAAAAACTACCAATGAAGGTAATTACCTACAATCGGAAGACCTATTCATTGTTTCTAAAAATGAAATAGAGGATACGGATTTTGGTGATTGCAAATATGATGTAATGGAAGTTTCTGTTTATGATATAAACAATAATTTATTACCTAATAAAAGTGGTAAAACAGTTGAACATATTAAGTATCAACACATTGGTAATTACTTATATTCAATGACAAACAAAGGTGGTCAAAAAGAAATTGCTATTGATGCCGAAAAATTATTAAATGATTTAGGATTTACAAATGGAATTGTTAAATTAAATTTAAATTTTGTTCGTCAAAGAGTGGGTTCGGATGACGAATTACAAAGAGTTTGGATACATGAAATATCTCCATCAAGAGAAGAAATTAGAATAATTCCTTTAAAAACAAAAGATACTAATATAAATCAAATTATAAATAACGAATTTAAAAATATAAACAACCTTACAAAAGATTTTAAATATTATAAAAAAAATATATTAGATGCATTAGATTCATTTGAATTTAATTTTTTATCTACAATAGATGATGCGTTAGTTGCTAAATTTGGAAACGATTTTAGAGCAACTGTTAGAAAGGATTTTGGTTTGAGAGATTTGGATGCTTTTAACAAAAGAGTATTTGAAAATTTTAGAGATAGTGTAAAAAATTGGGTAAATAATAGATATTATGATATATCACAATCTACTTTTGGTAAACCATCCGAAATTAGATTTAATGATTGTGAACAATACCCATTTAGAGATTTATTAAATGAGATACAAAACATATTAAACAATTGCATTGCATTTAATATAAAATCATTAAAAAGAAGAAGTATAAATTATACACAGATTCCAAAAGAATTTGGTATAGTTGAATTGAGAAAACAAATACAAGATAATTTGGATTCATTCCAAACAAAAGTGGATATTAAAAGAAATATATATTCACCTGATTCGGCAACTGCTACCATAAGTGGTACACAGATTTTACCACCAATTATAACAACAAAAGATGTTGTAGTTGCAGTAGACCCACCAAAACCACCGGTTGCACCAAAAGTTGAACCACCGCAACCACCTGTTACTCCACCACCTGCAAAAGTTGCACCACCTCCGGTTGAAACTAAACCATTTGATGATGTGGTAGTAAGAGGTGGTGGTGCTCTGTTTAGACCAACCGTTAATCCAAACGATGGTAGTGGGGTAAGTGGTAATAGAAATGATAGATATGAAACAGGTGAAACTCAATTAATAGTGGACCCTGGTGTATCTAATACAACATAGGATAATTAAAAACCCTATATTTATATAAAATAATCAAATAATTAATGTCAGAACCAAGAGAGATAGGATATAATGAAAGTGGTAACTCACTAATGAACGGTGCAGCTGCAATTGAACCGTCAGCTGATGTTAGTGGTAATAATCCAGTTTATGTTGCTCCGGTTGTACCAACAGTACCGTATGTTCCACCATTAGAACAAAATCCATTAAAGATTTTTTTATCAACAAAAGATGGTTCTGCGGTTGAATTTTTTGAGGATAGTAAACAAAAAGGTATTGGTGCAAACATAACAGTAACACATAATCCATCAACTGCATTTGGTTCAAGAAGAGAATATACTGCAAGTATAAATAATGGAAAAGTTCTTTCCAAATTTATAGTTGCTATTATAAATTTTGATTCATTTAGTTATGATGGTACTGCTAGATATACAGAGGGAATTAGAATATTTGAATATAAATGGGAAAACGGTCAATGGTCAGAACAACCTTTACCACGCACATTTAATTTTACGGCAGGAACTATAACATTAAATTTTGATGTTGAAAAAATATCAGAAATATCAAAACCAAAACCTGCGCCAACTCCACAACAACCAACAACTGTAACTGTATCTAATCCGAATCCAAATTCACAATATGAAATTTCATTTAGTAGTAATCTAAATGGTGAGTTGGGTAATTCTTTAAATTTAGTTTATAAAATATTTTATGGAAGTGATGTAGTTTCTAGTGGAACATTAGGATTAAAACAAAACAAAGTAGGTGAATTATCTGATGAAATTTTATCAAAAGGTGTTGCTCATTTTTCAGTAGAAGGAAATTTACCAGATGGTATAACAGTAGACCAAATATATGGTGGTACGTCATCTCAATTAGCGGCTGGTGATTTTGCAAAATTAGAAAAATTTCCATACGCATTTACTGTTCCTGCATCTAGATTAAAAAATTCATTTGTAGTGGTAGTTGATGCTGCAAAAGAAATTAAATTTGTAGAACCAAAAGTATTTTTATCACAAACTCAATTTAATGTCGGTGTAAAGGAATCCGATTTAGAAAGAGAAGTAAGTATTCCATTCACAACCGAATCGGCTGATACTGTATTTGTTTATACATCAACTGATAAATTTGTAGAAGTTCCTGCATCAAATGGTAGAGTAACATTATTTTTCCAAAAAGATTTTAATGAAATCTATGGAACTAAAAAAGTAATATTAGTTTCTCAAAGTAATAATTACGGAACAGGTCAGAGAGCAGAAGCACTTATCACATTTACTGCAATAAATGATTACCCATCTATAACGGAGGTAACATTTGCAGATGCGATTGATGTACCATCATTCTCCGATTTTAATATTGGGTTTGATGTTAAATGGAATTCATTTGCAACAACAAGTATAGATATTTACTTGAAGTTAAAAGATGGTTCTTATGTTATATTGTTTGAAAATCAATCTTCAAACGGTTCTATAACACTTAATCTTAAAACATTAAGAGAGAAATATCCAAATTGGAGTGGTAGTGATAATATAACATTAAAATTAAAACCATATAATAGAGGTGGTGCAGAAGAATTAATTGGTAACGATTATGAAGTTGTTACTAAATTAACTTTACCAACTTTATATTTAGATGATGATATATTAAAGAGTGCTTTATTCCAAGCATTCGGTGAAAAATTATCTGTAATAGAACCAGAACCAAATAGTAAGTATTTAACACATCTTGCTAACTTTGGAAACAACGAACAAATTTTAATTTCATCTTGGGAAAATGATAATTGGACATTATCCAAAAAATCAGTAGATGATTTAGGTAACGAATTTGTTAAAGATTCGGATGAAGTAGAATCTATAATATTAAAATTATATTCTCCTTTAAATCCTGAGATAACAAACAATTCTACATTCTGGATTACTAAATTAATGAGTAATCCTCTCATTGAGACTGTTGTATTAACAGAACAATCTGAATTAAAATGTCCTCCATTAAAAGGACCTGATTTCAATATTGATGTAGATTTTACAACAGGTCAATCTACTAATTACGAATCATTAGATAATTTAATATTAGATGCATCTGTATCAAGTTCATCTACATTAGTTAGCACATATTTAAGTGCATCTTTAATAGATACTACACCTTTAAATATTGAATACGCAAGTGGTTCTACATATTTATGGGATAATTTTATTCATTTTAGTTCTGCAAAAGAGAGAGTAGATAATTTTGTATATAAAGTTCAATTAATTGAAACTTACGAAAATTTATACGCATCCGCATCTACTAATGATGCATACAATTCATCGGTTGCATCCGCAAACGAAAGAGAAAGACAATTGTTGAAGAAAAATCAATTAATAAATAATTTTGATGGATTTGAAAAGTTTTTATATACATCTTCTTCAATGTCTTGGCCGTATAACGGTTCAACTAGAATAAGTAGTACATCCACAACTGTAACAAATACTAATGGAACTGGTTGGTATGATAATATAATAGATTTAGCTGAATCATTTGATGTACAAAATCCAAACTATGTTCAAAACAATATACCACAATATATTGTAAATAATAGTGATAACCAAAGTTTATTATTATTTTTTGCAATGATTGGACAACATTTCGATAATATTTACTATCACACCAAAGCAATTGAAAAGAGTAGAGGGTTGGGGTATAAATCAAAAGATGGTATTTCGGATAAATTATTATTTGAATCATTGAAATCATTTGGTTGGGATGCACATAATTTAGCAGCTGATAAACAGTTGTGGAATTATGTTTTTGGAATGGATTCTGAGGGTACTATTAAGGAAACATCCCCTGCTAAACAAAGAACATACGAAGTTTGGAGAAGAATTATAAACAACTTACCTTATTTATTAAAACATAAAGGAACAAGACGTGGTGTTTATGCTTTAATGAGTTGTTATGGTATTCCGGCATCCAATCTTACTATTTTAGAATTTGGAGGACCAGAAATAACTACCGATACCCAAACAAAGAGTAAGTTAGAAATGTCAAACATTACAACTGCTCTTAAATTTAATGATGGTGCATCTATTTCTATGGATTGGAAAGATACTGATAAAGGTATCAAACCATCTACATTGGAAATGTTTGTTAAACCTGCGTATAGTGGGGATTGGACTTTGCTAGAAACGGATAATTGGAGTGTAACATTGAACGGTTCATTAAGTAGTAACTATGGAGTAGTTAGATTTAGTGGTAGTTCATCAACATTTGAAACACCATCACTACCAATATTTAATGGTAAATTCTTTGGAATATCTGTAAGTTCTGGTTCTAATGGAATTAAATTGGATGTTAGACAAGCTGAAAAAGAAAGAACAATATTTAGTAGTTCTATATCACAATCTATTTCAGTTGCTTGGGAAAGTAATTCAACATTAACAGTTGGTTCTAATTATAGTGGTTCATTGGATGAATTCCGTATGTGGTCTGATGTATTGGATACTCAAAGATTCTACGAACATGTTTCATTCCCTGAAATGATTAACGGTAATCATATTTCATCTTCAACCGATGATTTATATTTCCGTTTAGATTTTGAATATCCAAAAAATTTATACGCAACTGCTTCTTTAATAAATGTTGATACAAATATTTATTTTGATAAGGGATACACTAGAAATGATTATGAAAGTGGTTCTTTAATACAACTTAACTCTACCAATGCAACACCATTATTATATGCAAGTGCAAGTGGGTTTACAAATATAACAACATACCCATATCAGTTTGAAGCAATTGATAGAAGTTTTGTATTAGAAATACCAGATTTAGGTGCAGGTAGATATTCAACTAATAAGGTTAGATTTGAATCACAGGAATTAGTTTCAAATTTATCGGTAAATAGTAGAGCAACTAAAAAAGCATTTGACCAATCTCCTACCGATTCTAATAGAGTTGGTTTATTCTTCTCTCCTACAAAAGAATTGAATTTTGATATTGCTAAATCATTTGGTGGAATAAATTTGGATAATTACATTGGTAGTCCAGATGATACATACAAATCAAATTACAAAGATTTAGATAATTTAAGAAACTATTATTTCAAAAGATTTAGTGGTAGAGATATTTATGAGTACATCAACTTAATCAAACTATATGAGAAATCTATGTTTGAAGATATTAAGAAGATGTTGCCAGCAAGAGTTAAAGCAACTACTGGTTTATTAATTGAACCACATATTTTAGAAAGAAATAAAGTTGCTTACAAAAGACCTGAGGCAGATGATTACCAACAAGAAGTAAACATTAAATATTCGGATACAACTATAATGACATCCGAAAATACTCAATATGAAGCATTTGTAGATGCTGATATGGGTGGTATCTTAACTTCTGAAAATAATCAATACGATACTTTAATATCTTCTTCTGTTGAAACTTTAACTGCTGAAAATTATCAACAAGAATCTGTTATAGATGCTAATTCTAATTTTATTTTAGAAACAGATTATTATCAAAAAGAAGTTGATATAAATGCTCAATTAGGAGACCCTACTATTGTAGCACAGATAGAATTGGAAAATTCTAATACAGTTGTTGGACAAACCGCATATGAAAATATTGGATTTGGTATTTATGCACAAAATGGTTCTGCTATTAGAACTTATTTCAATAAAGATGGAATAGTAACCAAAGAAAGAGTTAGAGTAAATTTAGTAAAAGAACAAAAAATAAAATTGGTTGATAAATTTAATGTTGTAATTGGTGGTAAAGGAGACCCTCGTGGTGGATTTTACAAACAAGAAGAAACTTATACTGAAACTACTTTAAACATACAACCATTTAGTGGTTCATCTATACCAACCGTTAAAGGTGATATAATAGAGGTTAAACCATTGCATGGATATTTGCCAACTCATTTTAGAAATACTTCTGATTTGACAAGAGGGTTAGAAAATTCATTTTTTAGAGGTTCAAAAAATACAGCAGCAACTACATTAGATGGGACTCCACCGGTTGAAACATTTACTACAAACCCTAATACATTGAAGGTAAATAAAGCGGGTAGAAGTGCAAATGAACCAATTTTGGAAGTTGAGTAATAATTTTTATAAAAACTATATTTATTAACAAACGAATTAATAAAACACTATGGGATATTTAAGTAATACCGAATTAACGGTAGATGCAATTCTTACAAAAAAAGGTAGAGAAAAACTTGCAGCAGGTCAAGGATTAAACATTACTCAATTTGCATTAGCAGATGATGAGATTGATTATTCTTTATACGAACCAGCTCATCCACTTGGTTCTGCTTATTATGATGCGGCAATTAAAAATATGCCAGTATTAGAAGCAAACCCTGATGAAACACAGGTAATGAAATATAAATTGGTAACACTTCCTAAGAATACGACTCGTATTCCTGTGGTTGAATTTGGTGTTCCTAATATATCGGTTAATCAGAAGAGTGGTGAAGTTGCTTTATCACCAACAACATCCCCAGCAGGAAACAGAAGTTTAGGATACACTATTGTATTATCCAACAAAAATGCAGGAGATATTGTAGGAGAAGGTGTAACATCCGATGTAGGTTCAGTACCTATCTTTATCGGTGATGATGTATCTGCAACTGCGGCAATCGCAAAAGGATTAACATTTAAATTTATTCCAAACCCATCTTTGACTTCAACTATCAAAACTACAATTACAGTTTATGGTAACGAAACAGGTGGTTCACAAACGATTCCAGTAACCGTAACATACGTTCAATAAGATAGACAATGGCATTAATTAGAGACAATAGAGGAGCACTTTTAGCAAGTAATATATCCCAATACTTGGCAGGAGCAGCGAACACCGCAGGAACTCCCGTAGATACTAACGAAATAGTTAGAATCGTAAACCAATTTTTAGGACAAGGTGAGCAAATCAGTTCAGATTTGACAACTGTAACTAATGGTGTTTACAAAAAATTCGGAGCAATTGATAAGGTAACTAATAGAACTGAAATCGTAACATCTGGTATTTGGAGTGGTGATACAGGTTCATTATCTGTATTTTATACATCATCATTACAACTTGCAAGTGTTAGTGGTAAATACTATATAGATGTATATAACGCAGAAACATCATCCACATCAGCAGAGGTTCAATTCTCAATTGCATATGGAGATGTTAATGGATTGGGTGCACCTACACTAACTCAAAGTGATGATTCTAATTTACAAACTACTGCGGTTTATAACCAATTTAAGAATGTATTGTTAGATTCAGCAGATGCTTATTTTAGTGTTTATACTGGTTCAACTGCGGCGGGACATGATTTAACATCATTCTATGCAATCAACATCAACAGAGCAAGATACAAAGAAAAATTAGACCCAGGTAATATTCAAATTGCATTATCAGGTTCAGCAGGATATATCACTTTAATTGATGATTCAGGTGGAACTAACGAAAGTGTAACAACTGCGGGTAGAGTTTACAATATGGTTAGTGGTGCATTAAATATTGGAACATCTTTAACTGCTTCAATTGCACAATATTCAGATACATACACATCACAAGGATATGGTTTATTCTATCCTGATATGGGTATCATCTTATTAAATCCTAATGCATTATCAGCATCAGTTGGAGGTACATTAGCAGCTGCTCGTGGGTCTCAAAAAGATGTATATCATAATATAGCATTAAGTGGTTCAACATATTCTAATAATTCGGGTTCAGTAGCATTACTTAATGCATTAAATAAAGGTGGAGATTTCCAAGCAAGAAGAACTGAGAATGTTTCTACATCACACTATTTCGTAAGAGCAAACAATAGAGAATTTAACTTCTCAAACAACCCAACATTCGTAAGTGGTTCAACGGGAGCATTTGCACAATCGTTGTTCGAAAAAGACCCACACGTTTATATTACAACCGTAGGTTTATATGATGATGCTAATGAATTATTAGCAGTAGCAAAAACTTCTAAACCAATTGAGAAATCTTTTGATAAAGAAGTAGCAATAAAAGTAAAGTTAGATTTCTAAAAGAGAATAACTTATAAACTACTGACCCACCTTTTGGTGGGTTTTTAGTTTTATGATATTTATTAGTGATATGTTAAAAAGAATTCCCAAATCAGATATTAGTATAAGACCTTTTAAGGCATACAAAGAATGGAGTTTTAATCAAGACTCTACTGAAATTGATGTTTTATTGGCATCGGATGTTTCATCATCGTATTCAACTGGTGATAACTTATCTTTTCAACAAACTGCAATATATGCTCAATTAAAAGCAGCTTTCTATAATGGAAATGAAGATAACCCATTTACAAGAGTTGGGGCAGCTAGTATAGTTTATAATTCATCAAATTTAACCAAAGATAGATTTTTAAGTGGAAGTGCAAAAGTAGTTTCTATTCCCCAATCATATATTGGAGAAGGTATAAAAAAAGGAACTTTAACTTTTACAAATGGAGATGCAATATATGGTGATGATTCGTATGGAAATTTAATATCATTAGCAGGTGATAGTTTATCTGTTGGTTATATTGGTATCCCAACACCAAATGTTGCATCATTGGGTTATTTGTATTTTACAGATATAGCAAATACGGTATATACTGCATCTATTGTAGATTATGATATAAATACTGGTATAATAGATTTAACATATCAAAGTGTAAATTATCCAAATCTACAAGTTTCTACTCTTAATTTAGAAGATGGTAGTATGGTTATTGATAATGTTCCATTCTTAGAAGGTGCAGGTGGAACTAATAGAATAGGTAATGTATTTTATAATCAAGGACTGATTGTATTAACTAGAAGTTCACAAACTTATTTAACAGGAAGTTGGGAATTAAATTATAAATCAACTCAAACTATTTATGAAAATGAATATCTTCTTATTGTAAATGAAGATGAATTTAATGTTTCACAAAACCCATCTGCAATAACACTTGCTAATCAAGAAAAAGAAACATTCGAAACAAGTGATAATAGAACGGTAACGATTGTATCAAATCCAGGTGTTAAATATATTAAAAAATTAACTACATTAGAAAATGGCAATATTTTAGATTATCGTTATACATCATCTGTTAATTCAGAAGTATTTGCTGGGTTTGAACATTGGGATTTAAGTGGTTCAGTAGATTCAACAGGCTCATTCTTAGCACCATTTATTACAACCATTGGACTATATGATGACAATTGTGATTTAGTTGCAGTTGCAAAATTACCACAACCTATAAAATCAGACCCGGATATTCCCGTAAACTTTATTATTCGTTTTGATACATAATCTATATTTATATATAAACAATACAAACTATGCCTACAATAGAAGAATTATACAAAGCACAACAATCAGCATTAGGTGTTGATAAGATTGGATTTGCAGCAGGTGAAAATGCTAAAACTCCTTACACTACAAACGATTTGAAAAAAGCAGATGAACAAGTTTTAACTGCTGAAAAATTCAAAGTTGGTAGAGGTGGTGCATTAAACGATAAAATGTATTCGGATACATTTAAGAAATAATAATGGCTAAAAAAGTTACTGCTAAAAAAACCAAGTCTTCTTGGGTTGGGAGAAAGTATGGATTCAAATCTGGTTTAGAAGAATCCGTATCTACTCAAATAGAATCAAAGGGAATTAAAGTAGATTATGAATCTGAAAAGATTTCATACATAGTTCCTGCATCTAATCATACATACAATCCTGATTTTAAATTACCAAATGGTATCTTCGTAGAAACCAAAGGAAGGTTTCTTGCAGCAGATAGAAAGAAACATTTGTTAGTAAAGAAACAACATCCTGAATTGGACATACGGTTTGTATTTACATCATCAAAAAATAAAATAACCAAAGCATCCAAAACATCATATGCAGATTGGTGTGATAAAAACGGATACAAATACGCAGATAAGTTCATTCCAGACGAATGGTTTAACGAATAGCTTGGAATTCTCAATTTTTATTCGTATATTTACATTGTGTTGAATAGTACAGATAAAAATAAAGTAACGAATGCGTTGTCTACATCGTTAGGTAGTTATTCCGTATTGAGGGGTAATGAGTTGGCATTCTACTGTCCTTTCTGCAATCATCACAAACAAAAACTTCAAGTCAATTTAGAATCTCAAAAATGGCATTGTTGGACGTGCAATAGTGGTGGTAAGAAACTTACATCTTTATTAAAGAAGTTAGATGTTGATAGAAAAACTATCTCTATGGTTAGAGAAATCTATGGAGATTCTAACTACAACCCACAAACGGAAGATGCTGACACAAAAGTATTCATTTCATTACCAAAAGAATTTATTTCATTAGTAGAAAAACCAAAGGGTTTTAATCCTGAATATAAGAATGCAATGCATTATCTTACAGAAAGAGGAATTACTATGAAACAGATTGTTAAATATAATATAGGGTATTGTAAAGAAGGTTTATATAGTAGAAGAGTAATTATACCATCCTACAATTGTGATGGGCAATTAAACTACTTTGTTTCTCGTTCGTATTATCCAGATGAGAAAATGAAATACAAAAACCCACCAATCAGTAAGAATGTAATTTGTTTAGAATCTCAAATAGATTGGAATGAACCTATTATTTTATGTGAGGGGGTATTTGATGCAATTACAATTAGAAGAAATGCGATTCCACTATTAGGTAAGTTTCCATCAAAGTTATTGATTGAGAAAATCTTTATGAGTGGAGTTAGTGATATTGTTATCTCATTGGATAACGATGCTAAAACGGAAGCATTGAGAGTATCGGAGTATCTTCGTAAGCAAGGTATCAATGTTAGGTTTATGGATTTGAAAGATAAAGATGCTGCCGATATGGGGTATCAAAAGTTTTATGAAGAGTTAAATAGTACAAAAGAGTTTGGGGAAGAAGATTTGTTATTAAGCAAGATTAGTAGTTTATGAAATTAAAAAAGATTTATCACATTGCCGATGTACATATTCGTAATGTGAAAAGACACAATGAATATCGTCAAGTATTTGAGAAGATGTTTGATGAGATTCGTAAGAGAGGAACGGAAGATTCTATTATTTATTTAGCAGGGGATATTGCTCACGCTAAATTAGAAATGTCTCCTGAATTACTAAAAGAAATTAGTTGGTTATTTACAGAGTGTTCTAAACTATGTGATACTATCCTTATTACAGGTAATCACGATTGTAATATGAACAATTTGGATAGATTAGATGTTCTTACTCCAATTGTAGAAGCTCTAAATCTACCAAACTTTCATTATTTAAGAGATACGCAAGTTTACTCTATCGGTGGAGTAGATTTTGGTGTATTCTCTATATTTGATAATAAAAACAATTGGCCAAAAGCAGATACTTTATTTGGAAACAAAAAGATTGCTTTATTTCACGGACCAGTTGATAATTCTCAAACCGATATTGGCTATGTAGTATCTTCACGTCATTTTACAACCGAAATGTTTGATGGTTATGATTTGGCATTGTTAGGAGATATTCACAAACGACAACAAATGATTTCGCCAAAGGGATGTAAAGTGGTTTATGCGGGTTCTTTGATTCAACAAAACTTTGGTGAAACTTTGGATAAGCATGGATTCCTTGTTTGGGATTTGGATACTTTAACTTATGAAGAGGTTGATATTCAAAACGATTACGGTTACTATACATTAGATATTGATAAAGGTGTTGTTCCAGTTGTAAATAATATGCCAAAACATCCTCGTTTAAGAGTTCGTTTATCAAATACAGATTCGGCAGATACAAAGAAAGTAATTACTGAAATTAAGATGAGATACGGTGTTGATGATTTTACAATTATCAGAACAGACTCACTTGCCAAATCAAAGACAGGAAATAGAGATAATAAATTAGATTTTGAAGATGTATCGGATGTAAATTATCAAAACTCACTATTGAAAGAATATGTTGAGAGAATGATGCCTTTTACAACACCCGAAGATATTGAAGGATTGTATGAAATCAATCAGGATATAAACAGTAGAATTGTTCACGATGATATTCAACGAAATATCAATTGGAAACCTGTAAAGTTTGAGTTCTCTAATATGTTCTCTTATGGTGAGAACAACAAAATTGATTTTACCAAAGTTGGTGGATTGATGGGATTATTTGCACCAAATGCAGCAGGTAAATCTTCACTATTTGATGCAATTTCATTTTGTTTATACGATAAGTGTAGTAGAGCATTTAAGGCATCTAATATTCTAAATAATCGTAAACAAGATTTTGATTGTCACTTACATTTCCAAGTAAACGGAATAGATTATCATATCAAAAGAACTGCTAAAACAATTAACAAAGGAAAGAATGTTAAAGTGGATGTGCAGTTTTGGAGAGAAGATGATGGAAGAACTACATTACTAAACGGAACGGAGAGAAGAGATACAAACCAAATTATCGAACAATATGTGGGTAAGTATGAGGATTTTGTTCTAACTGCTCTTTCACTACAAGGTAATAATTCAATCTTTATTGATAAATCACAATCAGAAAGAAAAGATTTATTAGCACAATTTATGGGATTAAATGTGTTTGATAAATTGTATGAAACCGCAACCGAAGATATTAAAGAAGTATCTGTATTGATTAAAAACTTTAAGAAAACTGATTTTACATCTGAATTGGCTGATAAAGCAATTGAATTAAAAGATAAAAAAACAGAACTTAAAGAATTAGAAAAATCATTAAAACTTAAATCGGATGATGTAATTGATTTAGGAGAAAGAATTGTTGGGTTGAGTGCCGAATTAGTTCCAATGGATGGTAATCTAAACATAGATGAATTAAACCAATCTAAAACTAAATTGGAATCTACATTAAATGGATATACTGCTTCCTTTGAAACAAAAGAAACTACAATAAATGGTTATGTAGAAATGGTTGCAGAAGTTTCTAAATCAATGGAGGATAATAAAAAGTTCTTTATTTCAGATGAGGTATCAATTGATATTGAAGAAGCACACTCTAACTATGTTCAGGCAGAAAAAGATTTTAATGAAGCAGATACTAACTACAAATTATTAAAACAAAAAATACAATCTATCAAAGATAAGATTGCTCATTTGGAAAAGCATGAGTATGACCCTAATTGTAAATTCTGTTGTGATAATGTTTTCGTAAAAGATGCATTAAAAGCAAAAGAAGAGTTGGAAGGTTTGGAAGCAAGTTTAGATTATAGTTCGGATGATTTGAGTGGTTATCTAAATGTAATAAATATGTTTGAACCAGCCAAAGAACAATTTAAAGAATTACAAACTTTAAAATCTAAATATCAAAAAGGATATTCTACTATCGAAACGGAGAAAGCAGAACTAAATGGTTTAACAACTAAAATACAATTGGCACAACACCAATTGGAAGTAGTTGAATCAAATATTCGTAAGTATTATGAGAATGAACAAACTATTAAACGCAATACTCAAATCCAAACTGTAATAAATGGATTACAAAATACTAAAAGAGAGATAGAGGCAGAAGTTGTTTCAATCAACAAACAAATTAGTAGTTTGAATGGTTCTATTTCTTCGATAGTTGCCTTTGTAGAGGAGATAAAGAGGAAGATGAATGAAGTTAAAGACTTGGAGGAAAAGAACCGTTTATACACCTACTATTTGGATTCTGTAAAGAGAGATGGAATACCATATGAATTGATTTCCAAAGCTCTACCTGTAATTGAGAATGAGATAAATAACATTTTAGGACAAGTTGTAGATTTTGGTATTGTAATGGAAGTTGATGGTAAATCAATCAATGCTAAGATAGTTTATGATGACCAGGAGTGGCCGTTGGAAATGTGTAGTGGTATGGAAAAGTTTGTTAGTGGATTGGCAATTAGAGTTGCTCTTATTAACATTTGTAACTTACCTCGTCCAAACTTTTTGGTAATTGATGAAGGATTTGGAACATTAGATTCGGATAATTTATCATCTTTATTTATGATGATGCAATATTTAAAGACACAGTTTGACTTTATTTGGATGATTTCTCATTTAGATGCTATGAGAGATATTGTAGATGGTTTAATTGAAATTAAAAAAGAAAACGGATTCAGTAAAATTGATTTTTAATGGAAAGTGTAGAAAATTACAGAAATACTGGTTATATCTATGGTAGTTTAGAAGATTATTCTAATCTAATAGATTTAGATGGGTTTAAACAAATAAAAGATTATATAGATGGTGCAAACTTTGTAAGACATTCTAGGTATGATTATTGGTTTAAATATAATGACCAATCTTATATGGAAGAATTAGTATATGATTTGTATTTAAAAAATGATAAAGATTTAGATACTGCGGACTATGTATATCAAAAATCACACGAATACCAATTAAAAAAAATAGAAGAATCTGGCTTTTACCCAACTTGGGTATTTGGAACTTCTGTAAATGATGAAATAACCAGTAGAATACACAATGAAATTTTAAGAGAATTTCAAAAAAACTTTGTAGAAAAATATTATCCAGAAACATCATTTAATAAATTTAACTCAATTACTAAATTACAATTTTATAATGAGGGATGTGAAATAAAACTACACGATGATGGCAGGCAACCTAATAGAATATGTGTATTTTTATATTTTTTAAATGATGAATGGAGTAATGATAACGGAGGACATTTAATATTGCACGATTTAAATGGCAATGATATTATAGTTAATCCTGTATTTCCTAATTTTGTAGTATTGGATACAGATAAAAATTTATTTCATGAGGTAGAAAAAGTAAAAAAAGGTATTAAATATAATATAGTATCTTTCTATTCATATGAAGATTAAAACGATTTAATTTTATCTGCTTTCAATGTAGATGATTGTGGCTTAGTAACACCAACGTGTTTTTTAATTAGATTTTCAACTAAACTACCCATTTTAAACCCATGTTCTTCACAATATTCTTTGAGAAGTTCGTGGGTTTCTTTTTTTATTTGTAACATTGCATACTTCATAATTTTAGTTTTATTTAGTAATTATTAGTTTTCTAAATATAAATATCATACTTTAATTTTTTGGGATATTTATTCTAAAAGAAAACGGATAATGTCTGTAATTAAAAAAACCCTATTTGATGAGAAGCTAGAAAAGGTAAATGTATTAATAAACGATACAGACCCTAATAGTAAATATTTTAAAATAACTGAACTGCCTGATACATTTACAGGTGGTAAAAATGCATTCCTTATTCAAGGTTCAGAGTATTTGGTATCGGATACACTTATTAAAATACAGATAAAAGATGCAAACGGTGATGTTATTTATCACGAACCCGGTGAAGGTATAGTATCCGCATCAGTTGGTGGTGAGCCAATTGTAACTGAGTATTATGAGGGTACATCAAAAGTAGTTGCAGTTTACATTTATCCAAATAAAACAATAGATGCAAATGGTAATCCATTAGATGGAACTGCGTTTGGTCCTGCTACAATTACAATATTAGGTGAGTTAAAAGAATATGATTCAAATGGTTTAAAATTACCTATACCCGATAATTGGAGAGATACATATAATGTAAAATGGTCAAAAACAGTAAATGTAAATCCATCATTATCGAATGTTACAAAAATTCGTTTTTACAAAAGACCAACTGCTACAATTACAGAATTATTACAACCACTTTATAGTATTGATACTGGTAGTGGATTAAAAGTAGATTCTGGAATTAGTCAATCGTTTGCTCAAATAAATCTTTCAAATTTAGAAACATTTGCAGGAGATGTAAAAAGAGTAAAAGTATTTAGAACATCCGAAAGTGATATTTCGGATTATGATTTAATACAAGATGTTTTATTAGAATCAAAAGAATTGCTAACTACATATGGGTTGAGTGGTAGTGTAATTGGTAATACTGGTATTTTTACAGATGAAACTTTAAACAATTATTGGAATACGGGTTCTTTAAAAGCAGAACTAACATCTAGTAGAATAGAAAGTGGGTTAAAATTATCGGGTAGTGGTATATTCACATATACTCAATCATTAGATATAAGTTCTACCAATACATACGAATTAAATTTAGATGCATTTTATTCATCATCTGTAAGTTCAAATTTAGGAATATATTTAAGTTACACAACTGAATCAAAAACTGTTAGTAGTAGTATTGGAACTTTATTTGGAACATCTCCTACTAAAAATCTATCTGATACTGTAATACCTTTTACAATTGGTAGTAGTTATCCATCGGCATCTTTATATTTTTCACAATCAAATGGAGAGTGGCATTTAGGTAATATTAGTTTAAAATTATCGGAAGATACTGCATTCTCACCAGATAGTGTTTCGTTTATTACAACGATGCCAACTATATTAGGAAACGATATATTCAATTTTAAATTTGAGTTTTACGATTTAAATAATAATTATGTTCCTGTATTCGTAACTCAAAGTGCAACATTTGTTGGTAGTCAAGGAACGATAAATACTGCTGCAATTGTAAGTGCATCTCTTTCACAATCATTAGATGCTTTATATAGGGTATCATCTTCTATTAGTGGAACAATGACAGTTTATAGTTCATCCGCTAGTAGTAGTATTACAGTAGTTAGTGGTTCTGTAAATACTTTAAGTGGTTCGGTATCGGCATCATTATATAGTTTGAGTTCATCTGTATCACAAAGTAATGCAACCATATTATCATCATCTTTATCAAAAGTTCAACAATTGGCGAATGGACAATATAGTGGTTCATTTATAGGTGATACTGTTATTTATTCTCCTGCAATTGGTGGACAAGTTGGATATATAAAAGAATTATTTACAGTAGGAGATACATCAGCTCCTCAAATAAATTTAGATGCAAGAACATCCACTCGTAAAATATACATTGGAACGGGTACATTTAATAATACAAATACATCCGTATATTTAGATAGTAACGGACAATTTTCATTAGGTAATAAATTATCATACAACACCGCTGGTAATTTGGAAGTAAATGGAACTATAAATGTAACGGGTGGAAATGCTGCAACCGATGCAAATGCCGCTTTATATGCGGCAAGAGCAGCTGCTTCGGCATCTATATCAGCAAGTGCGGCACAAACAAATGCAGCCGCCGATGCAACTACAAAGTCAAATTTGGCAATAACAGTAAGTGCAATTTCTGCATCCAATGCAGCACTTTCGGCATCTGCCGCATTTACAAATGCAAAAGCAGTTGCGGATTCAATTGCAAATGGAACATATACAGGTGGAACTTTAATCAGTTCGACGAGTATTATATCACCTGTAATTGCAGGGGCAAATGGATATATTTCAAATGTATTTAAAGTAGGTAACGCTGGTATTACATTAGATGGTACAAACAAAGCAATTTATATTGGAACGGGTACTTATGGAAACTCAAATACTGGATTTTATGTAGATAGTAATAGTAATTTTTCATTAGGAAATAAACTTACATATAACGGAGGAACTGGTGCATTATCACTTACCGGAACTATAAACGCATCTTCTTTTAACGGAGGAACTATTACAATTGGTAGTAAGTTTTCGGTAGATAGTGATGGTAACGTATCTGCAACTAATGCAAGTTTAACAGGAACGGTAAATGCCGATAGTGGTAGATTTGGTAGTGGAACTAATTTTTGGTCTATTGGAGCGAGTACCGTAGAAAATAGTGTAACAACTAATGGTAGATTGGTTTTAAACGCAGCAAGACCTGCAATGGAAATATATGATAGTGGGGGTGATTTGAGAGTTGATATAAGTGCAGCATCAACATTTTCAAATACATCTCCCATACCTATTTCAACTTCCGGAGATGTTACTGGACAAACTTCTCGTTCTAATTCAACATCCGGAAACGGAAGTGGATTATCTATATATGATACTGGGCAGTATTTCCATAATCAATCTGTAACTTTTAGTGGCGCAAGTGCAGTTGGAAAAGTAGCAACTATTAGAATACCTTTAATTGGTGCAGCAGGAAGCCAAACGGTAAGTGGG
>JACCDN010550902.1_pt1 | contig 20552 bp, 23 predicted proteins | sample 7441691 | NCBI WGS metagenome assembly JACCDN01 (sample SAMN15323439, study PRJNA562643) | freshwater metagenome | isolation source: river surface water | place: USA:Blue River Watershed | collected 2017-08-16 | reverse complement strand
GTTAGCAAAAGTTTAGCGCCCTTGGCACTAGCTAGCTGAGCGGCTTTGGCAATGAAATCAGCATTCTTGGGTAAATCACCAAGAACCGGATTTGATTGAGATAAGGCAATAAAAAACGGAGGCATAGCAATCATTATCCCATTGCCTTCACAAAACTTGGTAAATTACAAATTATTTTTTTAAATTTGTGATTAATTATTAATTGGATATAGAAAAATTGTTTTTAACTAACTAGCTGTTGCGAGCAATTTTATTTTTAAATCACACATCCTACTTTTTTTTAGTAGAACCTGTTCTGGTGATTCTAGATTTATGTGCTGATACGATTTTATGTATGCTTCATTAGCAGAAATACCTAAAGATAACCTCGCACACTGCTGTATCACTCTGTGTCTGAGCATGCGTCTAGGCATTTGTTGCCAAGATGAGTGATCAGTTCTCACTTCCTCAAAATATTCTTTGATCACAATTGGTAGGATTCGATCATTTCGGTAGATGGTACATTCGATCCAAGTAGGGATGCCATCAATTAATTCTGTTGAGTCTCTCAAACTCATCCCCGCATATTGAGGGTGATTGTTGATGAGCTTAGACCATCCATCGATGGTGATGAAGGGCTGATAAGTTTGATCTTGATTTTGCAGTAGGGCAATCTCATCGGATAAAGGATCCAGTTGGTACTTATTGGCTAATCTTAATAGTTGTACCTGGGGGTAGAGTGGAGCACCTAGGTGTTGATCCAACCAGAGCTGAACTTCTTCAGGATCTAAGTTTAATGTTTGACACACATTATTAATGGCTGTCTGTAGTGCTTTCATGAAAGCTCCTTGATTACCAAGCGACGACTGTTCTGGATAGGTACTTGATACTGATGAACTAGATCAGGGTGTTCTTCAGTCAGTCTCTTGGCATCTAGTCGTAATGATGGTTTAGGCGCTTTCCAAGTAGCTAAGGTCTGCCCATGAAAAGTCAGCACTTCAGCATCTTGCATCTGTCCCATGATGCTTTGCTTGATTTGACTGATTTCTGCTTCATAGTGTTCTACCTGTTCATTGAGAGATTTGAGCTTCTTGATGAGTTCACAGGTCTCTGCTGCAGCTTCCACTGATTTGCTCACTGTGGATTTGCCAAACATTGTCTTGTAATCAGATTCTGAGGTGGCGGCAGGTGGAATATCTTTAAGTACATGGTTCTCTCAAAAAGATACTGCTCGTTCTAACACCATCTGCTCTAACTCTAGATCTCGAGTGATCTCATAAATTCTAAAGTCGGCATTACCAAATAGAACAGCTAAATCAGTTTTATCAATCCCAGTCAACATCATGTACCAAACGCATTGCACTAAATAGGAGAGGGGTACTTGATCAGTACCAGGGTCTCCCCAGTCTGATTGAGCAAAGAGATTAGCTGTTTTACATTCCAAAATGCGGGAAGCAGTGATGCGACCATCTTCGCCAATTAAAGGAGTATCCCCATCCAAGACAAATCGATCGATGTGCCCATGCATGTACCAATACTGAGGATGAATCACTGCTGCGTCATGAGTAGCTAATGATGAGCCAGTAGCTAAGGCATATTCCGAGGCGACAAAGGATTCAGCAAACTGTCCAAAGCGTAAGGGCAAAGAATCTCGAGTACCGATTTCTTTGCCAGTCTTCTCCATCCAAACATCAACAGCACTTCGATACTTGGATAAACCCAATACCGCCCCAACATCCGAGCCACCTAGACTTTTGGCTCGCAACAAGGCAAAATCTTGATTATTAAGCATTTTTTTATCTCCATTAAACAATAAAATATCTGCTTTATGCAATATTTTATATCATTATAGGCATAATTTATTGTGATTACAAGTGGTCAGATTAAGGCCGCCCGTGGGCTATTAGGTTGGACAGTTCAGGAGCTAGCTGATAAGTCCGGTCTTGGATTCACGACAATTGTCCGTATGGAATCTGCCGACGGAGTACCTCCAAGCCAAGCTAAAACTTTAGATGCTGTTCGTAAAGCAGTTGAAAAAGCAGGCATTGAATTCATTGGTTCACCAGATTCGCAAGCTGGGGTTCGTTGGAAATCATGAGGCAAAGTAAGGCTGTGCGCCTTAAGATAGCGAAAATCGTCAGAGAGACTCATTTCCCCCATCGAACCAAAAATAGAGTAATTGAGCTTTGCTTATTAAGAGCCATTGAGTTAAAGCATTCTTATGAAAAACCTACAGTAAGTGTCATGAAGAAAGCTGTGGGCCGCCCTAAGAGTTTGCCTTATTTACCTATTTTGAGTGCTGCCATATTCAGGGCGTGGCGAATAGGTACTGGTAAGAAAGCCAAAGTATCTAAGCGTTTCTCCGGCGGTCCTGTGAATGCTTTTGTTAAGTTTGCAACAAAAATCTATTGGCTAGAAGGTATTTCTAATGTCATAGATAACCTAGATGCGTATCGAGCTATAGGAAATAAGCTTGAACGTCAAGGTTGGGTTTGGATGGTGACTCAAAAATAATTTTTCCGGGACTTTGTTATTGATTAATGTGGCCGAATGACCTCTATCTTTTTGATAGAAAGGTTGAACATGAAAATCAATATTTTGGGCCGCACTGGCCCACGTAGCCTTAAAGGTAAATCAATCTCTTCCATGAATGCCCTCAAACATGGAGCGTATTCAAAAACTGAAATATTGCCTCATGAAGATGCTGGTGAACGTAAGCGTCTGGCGCATGAGATCTATAAAGCTCTAAAACCTCGGGGTGCAGTGGAGGAAAGTATTGCAGATCACATGATTGAGAGCCTGTGGAGTTCTGAGCGTTTTAAGTTGCGAGTGGCGATGAAACAAGAGAACATTTTTACTCAATTGGCGCCTACTACATTGGCTGAACTAATTGATGTGCCCGCAGCGTATCGTCCATATGCGCCGGATTATTTAAAAGAGCCGAATACGAAGTTTGCTAAAAAAGAACTGAAGCTACCGTTGCAGCGTTATCGCCTGTATCTGGATTTGTGTAAAAACTCAAAGGGTATCGCCAATTATCAAACGGTTTTTGCGAGGTATCAGGTGTTATTTGAGGGGGTTCATGAATTCATTGGTAATAGTTATGGCACACCTTTTTTATTATCAACCGGTGCTGGGCTAGAAATCGCCTGGCAACAACGACCAAATAAAGTCGAAGAGGTCTTATTGGAATATGCCGCCAGCCTTTGGTACATGATCAAGTTTGATGAGCTAAGGCCTCACATACGTCATTGGATGGCGAGTTGGTTCTTCTTAGACAGAATGGGTAAGAAAGATAGCGACTACCAAGATGACATGGTGGTGAAAGAATTGAATCGCTACAAATCTCTTTTAGATACGTTTCTAAAGCTTCGTAAAAGCCTAATTGAGCAAAATACAAGTGATCTCCAAGAGGATAAGAATAGTAAAGAAGTTCAGCGAAACGAAATGCCTGATTCTGAAGCTGAATCAAGCACTTAGTATTTTTTGAGCTGGTGTTTTTCTTGTTAAAAACATCATCTTCTTTAACAATTGAAGTGTTATTTGGATTCTAGTTGCGTCTATCTTTGATTTTAGTTAGGCGCAACTAACGAATCCATAAAGGTGTTTTGAACTTCACGATCATGATGTAAAGGTAGACATAACTAACTGCAAATAAAATTCCAAAAAGTTGGAGTAGCCATGTGTATTGCCACCATAAAACTGCAGGCACTACGGCAAGGCTAGATAAAAACCACAGGTATGGAGAAGTTTTAGCATTGGCCATGTGAGCCTGCTGCTCAACTCCTGGAATATGTGCCCAGCGAATAATACGTCGGTAAATCAGTGAGTGAAAATGAGCTGCATCAGCTTGCCCGGGGCTCTTTCCTTGATGAACTTTTCTTCTCCAAATAGAAAATAAAGCTTCAAAGATAGGGTAGCAATTGACTAGAACTGCAAACCACGGAGAAACAGTTTGATGGCGCGATACCAATAAAATCGATAAGGTCGCAATCCAAAAGCCAATCAGGTAAGCACCACCATCGCCCAAGAAAATCAAACCCCGAGGGTAGTTCCACAAAAAGAATCCAGCTAAAGCGCCAACCATCACCAGCGCTGCAATTGCAATAGAATTATCAGCAACACGAATAGCGACATAAGTGATGGCTAACAGTGCAATGATCGCCACCATGCTGGCTAATCCATTGAAGCCATCAATGATGTTATAAGCATTGGCTAATCCAGCTATCGCTATACAAGTAAAAATAATGCTAATAGTCGGAATGGTCAGTAGATAGTCAAAGCCGATCACATCGATGTGATGAATCCAAGCATTTAAAAAATAACCGGCTAATAAAGCTGAGCATGTGGTGGCAATTAATCGGGTACGAACGCTAATTTTTTTAGTAAGATCTTCAGCTAACCCCATCAATGTGGCTGGCAAACTACAAGCTAAAACAATCCATAAATTAATATCTGTCGGAATATTTTGAAACCATCGAACCAATGATGCAGCCAGAAGTCCCAATAATATAGCCACACCACCAATGCGAGGAACAATGTTGCGATGAAATTTTTGTGGTCCAGATAAGTCGCTATCCCCGGTTAGATGGGAATGCAGATGTTGATATCGAATAATCAATAAGCAACTGATTAGACTAACTAAGAAAGCAGCGATGGTGGCGTTCATAAAACTAGTTTAGTCGCTCAATAACAAATATATAACCCCCAATACACTTAATGATGTTTGAGCGATAAGTGTTTGGCAATAAAGCTGAAATGACTTGCCATACTGGGAGTGCTTCCTCCAAAATATCTTCAACCACCACCCAGCCACCAATTTTAATTTTATTTAAGGCGAAGCGAATAACGGCAATATTGGCATTGGGAGAGTGTAGGCCATCATCAATGATGAGATCAGCCTCATTGGAGACTTGTTGATCTAACTGAATAAATGAAGATAAATCAGTTTGATCTACCCAGTAAGTTTGAATACGATCTTCTTCAAAAAGAATGCGTGAATCAATATCCGCTCCAAAAACCTTGGCTTGTGGGGCAAAGTCTCTGAATGCTCTAAGTGATGCACCTGGTTTGCCAGACTCACCCATATTCGAAACGACATCTGTATTATTCGTCCCCAAGCCAATTTCTAAAATCGTTCTTACTTGATCTGGTTTGCTCAATATTCTTCCGTAAACATGATGGTAGTCATGCCGTTGGGATTTATCACTGCCATATTGATTGAAAAGACTTTTAAGTTTTTCTGCAGCCAGTTGGTGGCTATTATCAGTTGCGAAAAACGGAGCATCAATAATTGCATCTTGGTAAGGAATATTTAAAGTTTTAATGAGTTCGACCAAAAATGGAAATGTTTGCTGAGCTGATTGGAGTGTCAATTGTGCGCAGTCTGCGTAACTTCCAGCACTGCCCGGAGCAAATAGGGTTAACTCATGCATTAAATGAATTTTTGAGTATTCGGGTTTTCTAAGCCCCATTGCTTCGCGAATGCGACGTGAATAATATTTGAAATTTTTAGGCGTGTTTTTCATGAGTGCTTATATTGCTCGAGTAATTGTTGATATGGAGAGTCAAGATCGGGAACTGTTTTCCAATTGTTGTGCCAGTGATTAGCTCGGTAAGACTTATCAAATAGTTCTTGCACAATTGCTTTAGATTCTTTTGAATGTCTAAAAAATAATCCGACATCCTTGCGCAGCAAAGACGTCTTATCCCAGCCTGGGTCAAATAAATTGGTTGGGTAGATATGAATATTTAATCTTTGGCAGATGTCATCTGTAAATAAGTGCCAAGGGATAAATGTTTCAATAGCGTTGCCCTGATCAACGATTGCTTGCGCAGCCTTTTTGTTAGGCGTGTAGAGTACAGCACTGTTAGCAAACGAAAACTCTTCCCAGCGGTAAGCAAATCCTTGGTGTTGACATAAGTCCAAGAGATTACTGAGAAAGCAGATGTCTAGGTCTACATACAGACTTGGTTGCTGGTATTCATGAAGTGGTATTAAACAGCGCGCCAAGTCGCCGCGGTAGGCAAGGTTTTGATTGAACCCTTTGAATAAAGGTGATGAGTGTTTATAAGTAACGCCAATAGCTGGATGCATCCACGACTGTAGATTGATCCAGCGAAATATTTTGCGTTTATGTTGTTGGCGAAGCCATTCATGCCAAGGTTTTTCAGTATGGCCAGGGGCTTGCTTGGGTGTGACGTACTGATCAATCAGTTCTTGTAGTGAAAAGTGTCGAATCCTGATTTGAGGATGATTTTCTAGCCAACGCATCTTAGGGTGAAGACTGCTTTGGGTGTCTTGATCTAACCAAAGGTCATAAGTGCTATTGGGGTGGTGGTAGATGAAGCTTCGAAAATGTAATTCGGTGACTTCAGGCAATACGCCTGACCAATATCCAAAAAAAATCACTGGAGAATTCGATGAATAACTTGAAGCGGCAGTCATGTTTAGATCCATTTGAAAGCGTCGTTTTCTCGTAGGCCATGGATGGACATGCCGTGCGCACTCAATTCCGCGTCTCGCCATTGGCGTAATTGCTTATTGCGTGCCATTTTATTGAGTTTTCTTGTGAGCCAGGATTGGCTCAATAACTTATAGTTATAGCGATAGCCCAAACCATCCTTTTGCGCCAAGCCCCGTTCTTGCTTCATGGCGGTTTGTGTGATTGAGCCATAGTGGTGTAACCAAGAGGCGCCTGTCATCCCCGTTTGTATTTTGGACTTTTCGAGTTCATGAAAAAACAAAGTGTCTTCATAGCCCAATAATTTAGGAACAGGTTGGAAGTAACCAACATCTAGCCAAACAGATTGGTGAATCGCTAAGCATACTGCATGACGTCCACCGATGCGGTGTACATCTTGCATTTGATGACTGGCATTTAGCTCAAAACTTTTGAAGTCGTAATCCAATGGGCCTTCAATGAGGGCAGGGCTAATGACTTTGAGATTTAGCTTTTCAGCGGTTCCAATTAACCTTTCAATCCAATGAGGCGAAACCAGTACATCGTTATTCATGATGATGGTCCATTCTGCTTGTTGTGCGAGAGCGCCTTGATTCCAGGCAACTCCGCAGCCTAAGTTTTGAGTATTGAAAATGCGCCCTCCTAAAGCTAGGGTGCTGAGATAGTCCCGAGTCTCATCCGTGGAGCCATTATCCACAACTACCAAACGATCCAAGGGGGTGCCATGGTCAAGCATGCTTTCAATGCACAGCTTGGTATAGGCAACTGAGTTATAGCAGGCAAAGGTGAGGGAATACTTGGATGGATTCATGATGATGCTCTTTGGTCAAATGATAAAGCCTGGGCACCTAAAGAAGCTAACATCAAAGCATAAAAAGATGTGGTGTATTTGAGATTAAATACCTCGATGCTAAGACTGCAAATGAACAAGCCCAACACAAAGGCTAAACCCACTTGGGCTGCCAGGTTTTGAGAATTACGGCGCAATTGCTGAATAAACATCGTCATAGGCGCAAAAAATAAGAGCAAGCCAGCTATCAGTCCAAAGATGCCTGAGCGTAACATTTGCCCAAAAATTTCATGGTGAGGCCCTAAGGTAATAGCTCCTAAGGCGTTTGGCCCTGCAAAGGAGGTCAAAAGTGGTTGCTCTAGAAGGTGTTTATAGCCCACAGGGTCACCATAACCGTAGAGGGGGCTTTCTAAGAATAGAACCCAGGACATACGCCACATGGTTAAGCGCATGCCTCCGGAACCCTCTTCTTTGTTTACTTGATTGGTGATCCAGGCATGGATTTCTTGAAAAATAGACAGTACGCGCTGTTGTAAGTTCTCATTAAGAAAGAGTGTGATGAGCAATGCTGATATCAAAATCAGGGATGCATTGATGACCAGTTTCTTGTTTTTGCGATTGATGAATGCCCAAAGCGCTAAAACAAACGGAATTGCCATCCAGCCACTTCTGGAGCCTGAGCCAATACTTAAAAACAGTCCACAAGCAAAACCTATTGACTTCAAGGCGCTTAAAAAAAGCGAATCTTTTTTAACATTTAGTAAAAATAGACATGTAAATCCTATCACCAAAGCATATCCACCAAATGTGAGAGGGTCGACAAAATAGCTGGCATAACGACCACCCCAATACTTTGAGGTCTCTGGGTAGTAGAAAATGGCTCCAACAGCAATCATTAGGGATATGGGGGCGATGTATTGAAACATGTATAAAAAATCAACTTGCTTGTGCTTGAGGTATAAAAAAATCAATCCCGCTAATAGGAATCTCAATGGACCATCATAGGCGTTGATGTTGATATCATTTCTTAACAGTTGACTAAATAAAATTGCTAAAAACGGGGATGCAAGCGTTAGAGTGATTAATTGACTGGATCGATCGTTGAATTCGGATTTAATATATCTCCAGTGGGCTAGAGAAAATACCAAGGCTAAGATAAATAGAGCAACTAGCCAGCGATTGGTCCAACCACGGTAGGTCAAATAAAGTAGTGGGTACAAAGAAATCGCTGTGATCAGCAAAAAATCTTCCCAGGCTTTACCTGGTCTATTGACTATGGTTTGTAATACTTTTTGAGCGATCGAGGATGTCATAATAGAGGTATGAGTCAATTTAATAAGATTTTAGTGGTATGCCCGTCAGGGGCGGTTACAGGCGGTCCAGAAGCATTGCATCAGTTAGTTGATCATATGAATGAATTGGGCTTACCCGCCCACATTGTTTATTTGCCTTTTGATAAGCCCGCTCAGACCCCTGAGCCATACCAGCACTATAAAGCACCTGCAGCCTCATTCGAAGATATTCCAGGAAATTTGATCATTTTCCCTGAGGTTTACCCCATGCTCGCGATGAAGGTCAAGAATGCTCAAGCGGCCTTGTGGTGGCTATCTTTGGAAAATTTCTTAGAGCGACGTCATATTTGGCCACTCCACGACAAAATTCGCTATTGGAAAAAAGCATTAAAAGGGCATCGTCCTTGGGGTGGGGCTAAAGAGCTTAAAAAGCTTCTTCACTTCTCTCAAACAGAGCATTCAACACAATATTTAAGATCTTGTGGCATTGAGCCAATTCCTCTGATTGATTCAATTAATGAAGGATTCTTGACTAATAAGTACTTGGATAAAATCACACACAAGCAGAACGTGATTTTGTATAACCCCACCAAAGGCAAAAAAGTCACCCAGGCCTTGATTGAGGCTTATCCTCAGTGGCAGTTTGTGCCACTTAAAGGTTTAAATCGTGATCAGCTCTCTGAAAAGTTATACGCCGCTAAGTTATATATTGATTTTGGTCATCATCCTGGGCGTGATCGAATGCCGCGTGAAGCAGCGATGCATGGATGTTGTCTGATCACGGGCATTTTGGGTTCTGCAGGAAATTCGATTGATTTGCCAATTCCAAGAGAATATAAGTTAGATAGTTCGCATCCCGAATTTGTTGAGTCTTTTGGGGTGTTAGCAACAGATGTCATGAATCATTTCCCTAGTCATTGGAATGCCTTCTCTGTTTATCGCCAATGGTTGCAAGATGAGCCCCGTATTTTTAGACAGCAAATAGCTGATTATTTTTGCCAATGAAACCAAAAATTTACGACTGCTTTTGTTATTGCAATGAAGATATGTTGTTGGAGTTGCGTTTTGAAACGCTTTGGGATTGTGTAGATTATTTTGTGATTTCAGAAGCGGTTTATACGCAGGTGGGCAACCCCAAGCCACTTAATTTTGATATTACAAGATTCTCTAAGTATCAGGACAAGATTCGTTACCTGGTCGTGGACCACTTCCCAGAGGGACCGCTTGATTTTTGGAAAAATGAAAATTATCAGCGTAATTATTTAATCAATGGTTTGTATGACGCTCAAGATCAGGATTGGATTTTGGTTTCTGATTTAGATGAAATTCCACGTCCTGAAATGATTAAGCAATTTAACCCCAGTCGATACAAGCGTGGAGACTTCGAGCAGTGCGCATATGTTTATCGCTTAAATAATTTATCTGTATTGCCCAACGATGAACCGGCGTTCTGGCCCGGCTCAAAAATCACTACATACAAGTTTCTAAAAAGTTTTTTTAAAACAGTCACAGCGGTTCGTTCTTATAAGTCTCAGGGTATCTTTAGGTCAATTCGCCGAATGATATTCAAGAAGTTACATACTCAAACAATACATAACGGTGGATGGCACTTTACATGGATGTTCACTCTTGAGAATTTAATTTTGAAGATGGAGAATATTGCTGAGCAGGCGGGAAACAGGCCTGAGCTAAAAAATTCTGATTATATTGAGCGTCAAATTGAAACTGGGCTCGATATCGTGAATCCCAATAGTCGGTATGTGGCTCAAGAAGTCGCTTTACCCCAGTTCCCAGATTATTTGGTCTTGAACAAAGATAAGTACGCATCTTGGTTTAGGTGACTGCCCCTATGATTCTTTTAACAGGCGCGACAGGATACATTGGCTCTCATACGTGGGTGGAGTTGTTGGACGCCGGGTATGAGGTCGTGGGCTGTGACAACTTTTCTAATTCGAGTCCAAGTGTTCTGAAACGGATTAAAAAAATTACCCAAAGTCAGCCAGCTTTTGTTGAGTGTGATGTTCAAGATCAAGTGGCCTTAGCGGATATATTTAAGCGCCACAAAATCAAAGCAGTAGTACATTTTGCCGCTTTAAAGGCGGTGGGCGAGTCCGTTCAGAAACCCTTGAATTATTATGCGAATAATTTAAATGGTCTGTTAAGTTTATTGAAAGTGATGCAATCATTTGACTGCCATCACTTTGTTTTTAGCTCCTCCGCAACGGTTTACCATCCTGATAATTCAATTCCCTATGTGGAGGGTATGCCTTTGGGATCTACCAGCCCTTATGGTTGGACCAAGTATATGAGTGAGCAAATTCTGCGAGACTTAGAGTTATCTAATTCCTTGTGGCGAGTTGCTTATTTGCGTTACTTCAATCCAGTAGGAGCGCATCCCAGTGGTTTGATTGGGGAGGACCCACGAGGTGTTCCGAATAATTTAATGCCTTTTGTGACTCAGGTGGCCGTTGGCAAGCGTGCGGAGTTATCTGTTTTTGGTGGGGATTGGCCCACGCATGATGGTACTGGTGTGCGGGACTACATTCATGTGAAAGATTTGGCTAGGGGGCACGTCAAGGCTGTTGAATACTTGCTTGGCCAACAGAAATCTATCACCGTTAATTTGGGGGCTGGTAAGGGATACAGTGTTTTGGATTTAATTAAATCATTTGAACGAGTATCCGGTCGACCCATTCCATACCGAATTGTAGAGCGTAGACCGGGTGATATTGCCGCTTTTTATGCTGATGCATCTTTGGCTGAAAAATTACTCAATTGGCGTGTGGAGTGTGATTTAGATCAGATGTGCCGTGATAGTTGGAATTGGCAATCGAATAACCCTAACGGTTTCGAAGCTTGATGAATGCGCCCTCCAGAATATTGATTGCGTATGATTATTTTCCGCCCATTGCCGAAGATTTAAAAAAATCATTTGGTCGTTTGGGCATTGAAGTTGAGATTTTTCATTCATCTGACCATGAGCACTGGTTCTATAAAAAAATTATTCGACGTATCAATAAATTGGCTCGTAATTTACGGCTAGTTAAAAAGGATGTTGATTTGTTTGCGCATCATCCACTCAATCGCCTGAATTATTTGACTCAAAAGCTCAAAGATTGTTGCGATGTGTATTCGCCAGAGATGATCTTCTTTATTCATGGTCAGCCCTATGGCAACCAAGTTTTGGATGGCTTGTCAGCGCCTAAGTTAGGTTGGTGGATGGAGCCCAATGACGATATTCGAGAGCTGCGCATCAATGCTGCTCCTTTTGATGTGTATTACTCATTTAGTCAAAGAAGCTTGGATTTGCTAAAGCCGGAGGGCTTTACGGTTGACTATTTGAGCCACTCTGTGAGCTCTGAGCGGTTTTATCCACTATCTGGATTGTCAAAAAAATATGATCTTTGTTTTGTTGGCAACTGGAGTCCTTGGCGTGAAAAGGTCATACAGGCTGCTTTAGGAGTCACCAAGAATATTGCCCTATATGGACCTCATTGGAGGAAAAAAAGTCAGCTAATCAGAGCTGATCTAGATGCCATTCATTTTGGAGATCATGTGATTGGTGCGGATTTAAATACCTTATTTAATTCGTCTAAAGTGGTTTTAAATGCTTCAAGGATTCCTGATAGTTATGGATTAAATATGCGTTTTTTTGAGGTGTTGGCAACACAAGCATGTTTTTTGACGGATGCCCCACCTGAGTTAACTAGACATTTTGAGCCTGGCCAGCATTTAATGGTTTTTGATGATTTGATATCTCTTCAAAAAAAATTAAGGTTACTTTTAGATGAAAGTGGCGTGAGGAATCAATTGGCGATCAATGGTTATCAATATGTTTTGCAGCATTACACCTATGATCATATGGCTCAAAAACTTTTGAATCAATATCGGCAGATTATTTCCTTGGGGTCATCTAATTTATAATGAGCCTATGATTCTAGTAACTGGCGGGGCAGGATTTATTGGTGGTAACTTTGTTTTGGATTGGCTGTCTAATCCAGGCAGTGAAGGCGTTGTCAATTTCGATAAATTAACCTACGCTGGGAATTTAACCACCTTAAAAAGTCTTGTAGATGATCCTAGGCATGTTTTTGTTCAGGGCGATATTGCTGACTATTCATTAATTCTAGAGTTGCTAAAAAAGTATTCGATTAGAGCGGTAATTAATTTTGCGGCAGAGTCACATGTTGATCGTTCCATTCATGGGCCTAGTGACTTTATTCAGACCAATATATTGGGAACTTTTCAGTTATTGGAAGCTACTCGAGCGTATTGGTCAGAGCTATCTCAGTCGCAAAAAGATGCTTTTAGGTTTTTGCATATTTCGACAGATGAAGTGTATGGGTCTTTAGAGCCTTCTGATCCTGCTTTTTCTGAATTGAATGCCTACGAACCCAATAGTCCTTATTCTGCATCTAAGGCAGCGTCAGACCACTTGGTGAGGGCCTGGCACCATACCTATGGCTTGCCTGTGTTAACGACGAATTGTTCAAATAATTATGGCCCTTATCATTTTCCAGAAAAATTAATTCCCCTTTGTATTTTGAATGCTTTAGATGGCAGGTCTTTGCCAATTTATGGTGATGGTCAACAAATCAGAGACTGGTTGTATGTAAAAGATCACTGCTCCGCCATTCGAGCCGTATTAAAGTCGGGTCATCTAGGGCAGACATATAACGTAGGCGGGTGGAATGAAAAACCTAATTTAGAGGTAGTGCAAACCATTTGCGCTATCTTGGATGAGTTAAGACCTAAATCTAGCGGCTCATATGCTGAGCAAATAACTTTTGTGCAAGATCGACCTGGGCATGATCGTCGATATGCTATTGACGCAAGAAAAATTCAATCGGAGTTGGGTTGGCGCCCAGCAGAAACTTTCAAAACTGGTATTCGAAAAACTGTGGAGTGGTACCTCAACAATTCTGAGTGGGTTGAAGAGGTTCGCAGTGGCGCATATCGTGACTGGTTAAAAAAGCAATATTGAATATGTCTTTTTGTTCATCTGCAAACTTATTGAATCAAACAACCAAGGTAGTTGTTTTTGGGAAAGATGGGCAGGTCGGTCGAGCTTTGCAGGAATGTTTCAAATGTTTGGATGTCCCCGTTATTTTTTTGGGGCGCGAGGATTGTGATTTAAGTAATGAAGTCACCTTGACTGAGTTGCTAAATCATTATCAACCTCAGGTGATTATCAATGCATCAGCATACACAGCCGTTGATTTAGCTGAAAATGAACGAGACTTAGCCTTCGCTGTTAATTGTGAAGCGGTTAGTCTGATGGCTCAATATGCGGCTAGTGTTTCAAATGGTGTATTTCTTCATTTTTCTACTGATTATGTATATTCTGGATCAAAAGAAGTAAGGTATCTTGAGTCAGATGTGCCAAATCCGGCTAGTGTGTATGGTCAAAGTAAATTGGCGGGAGAGTCCAAAATTGTTGATGCTTTTAATCAAGCAGCTCATACCAAGAATTTTTTATCAAGGTATTACATACTTCGCACTAGTTGGGTTTACGGGAATGGTAATAACTTTATTAGAACGATGTTAAGGTTGGCCGCAGAAAAAGATGTCATCAAGGTTGTTGTTGATCAGTGTGGTGCGCCAACTTCGGCTGATTGGTTGGCGTCTGTGGCCATTCAAATGGTCGAATCTAGGGCCGACTCTGGTATTTATCATGCGGTACCAGATGGGCAAACTTCGTGGCATGGCTTAGCACAGTTTGTCATTGAGCTTGCCAGAGAATTTGGTCAGAGTGTTAAAGTGAAATCAGAAAATGTTTTACCAATTCAGTCCACTGAGTATCCGTCTATAGCGCCCAGGCCAAAAAACTCATGTATGGATAACATGCGATTAAAGCAAGTGTTATCTAAGGTGGACTTAATGGATCAATTTCCATCATGGCAAGATCAAGTGTCGAAATATGTCGAGGAATTTGTAAGAAACTCTTTGAAAAGTTGATATGAGACGAATTTTAGGATAATGCTCTTATGAATAAAAAAACAAACAGCATCAAACGTAAAGGCATTATTTTGGCTGGTGGGTCAGGCACCCGTTTATACCCTGTGACGCAGGCAGTATCGAAGCAATTGATGCCTGTTTATGACAAGCCTATGATTTATTACCCGTTGACTACTTTGATGTTATCCGGCATTCGGGATATTTTAATTATTTCAACCCCTCAAGATACGCCTAGGTTTGCAGAGTTGCTAGGGGATGGATCTCAATGGGGTCTTAATCTTCAGTATGCCATTCAGCCATCTCCCGACGGATTAGCTCAAGCATTCATCATTGGTAAAGATTTTATTGATAATAAGCCATCTACCTTGATTCTAGGGGATAACATTTTTTATGGACACGAGTTAGTGAATCAACTCCAGTCTGCTCATGACTCTCGGCGTGGGGCAACAGTGTTTGCGTATCACGTGACAGACCCAGAGCGCTACGGCGTGGTTGAGTTTGATAAGAAGTTTAGGGCTTTATCAATTGAAGAGAAACCACTTAAACCCAAGAGTAGTTATGCTGTAACAGGCTTGTATTTTTATGACGAAAAAGCTTGTGATATTGCATCTTCAATTAAGCCTAGTGCTAGAGGTGAATTGGAGATTACTGATTTAAATCGATATTATCTAGATTCGGGTCAGTTGCAGGTTGAGATGATGGGTCGCGGTTATGCCTGGTTAGATACTGGTACTCATGATTCTTTACTAGATGCAGCAGGATTTATTGCTACGCTACAAAAGCGCCAAGGACTTATGGTGGCTTGCCCCGAAGAAATTGCTTATCGACAAGGGTGGATTGATGCGGAAAAAGTATTAAAACTCGCCGCACCTCTAAAGAAAAATGCTTATGGCCAGTATTTAGAAAAAATATTAACGGAAAGTTAACCTATTTATATGTCACTTCTTGTTACGCCAACTAAAATTTCTGATGTGTTAGTGATTGAGCCTAAGGTTTTTAATGATGACCGCGGTTTTTTCTTTGAGTCTTTTAATGAGCGAGATTTCTTTAAAAGTACCGGTATCAAAAACAATTTTGTTCAAGATAATCACTCTCAATCATCGCGAGGTGTTTTGAGGGGGCTTCATTACCAGTTGAAGCAAACGCAAGGCAAGTTAGTCCGTGTAATTAGAGGGTCTGTTTTTGATGTTGCTGTAGATTTGCGTCAGTCATCAAAAACATATGGTGAGTGGGTGGGCCTTGAATTAAGTGCCGAAAATAAAAAACAATTATGGATTCCGCCAGGATTCGCGCATGGTTTTTTAACGACTTCCGGTGAAGCAGAGTTTTTGTACAAAACAACTGATTATTGGCATGCTTCCAGTGAGCAGTGCCTGTTGTGGAGTGATCCAGTATTGAATATTAAGTGGCCTAAATTAGGAGAGCCTCCTATCCTCAATAATAAGGATGCTGCTGGATTATCTTGGGATAAGTGTGCTAAATTTAATTAGATGTTTGCCAAAATGAGCATTAGTCAAAAATATAAATTATTAAAAAGACGGCTTGGTCGTACCTTGATTGGTCGCAACCCATTTGATTTGGCATATTACTTTTGCAAGGGCGTTGGGCTAGAGGTTGGAGCTCGCAATAACCCATATCCATTTGGATCTAGGTGTAAAGTTTTTTACGCAGATATTGGCGAAGAGTCCCAAATTGAGGATATTTTAAAGAACGGTTTTCGTCTTGGCTCTTATCTAGATAGAAAACGCTTTGCCAAGGTGGATTATGTATTAACGGCGCCTAAGTACGCTTTTGATAAGATAAAGAACTCTTCTTTTGATTTTGTGTATTCGGATAACGTTCTAGAGCATACCCCTAATCCAATTTTTGCATTAATTGAGCAATTGAGAGTTACTAAGGTTGGTGGATTTGTTTACGCCGTTATTCCAAATAAAAATTTCACGTTTGATAAACGAAGATCATCAACTGCTTTAAAAGTATTGGTAGATAAATATCTGGCTGATACTTTTGATTATGAGATTGATGAAGCATTGGATGTTATTCGTAACACTCTTGACTTTCCTATTGTTTTTTCAGATTCGGCAGCTGAGATAGCTTATGCTCAGGAGATGGTGTCAATCAGTGATGGGTCCTTCCACTTTCATGTTTTTGACGTTCAAAATACATTGGAGATGTTAAGCTACATTTCTGGTCTTACAGGTGCAACTGTAGATTACTTTTCCGCCCCAGTAGGTAAGCATATTCATTTTGCTTTGCGCAAAAATATTCAGTTTTGAGTTTTCTGAATGGCGCTTAGACAAGCCTCTAATGCTAGATTAATATCAAATGATGATGTGCAGGCATAGTCTCCTCTTTTGCAATACCATGGATCTATTGCCGAAAAATTGCTTTGACAGCCATAGCAATCAATTTGAGGTGTAATTGGCTTGAAGTAGTGGCTTGAATCTCTCAGGGGCATTCGCAAATTGTGGTGCGCGATGGAGAAAAAGCTAACAATTGGCGTTTTAGTAGTTGCAGCAATGTGCAATGGGCCCGCATCCGTGCCTAAAAAAAGCGTGGCATGTGCAATTAGTTCTTTTGCTTGCTGAAGACTAAATTGATCTCTTGCGTCAATCAACCCTTCTTTTGCATCACCCACAACAACATCCATATCTTTATTGCCAATTTGAATAATTTTCATACCCGTTTTTGCTCTTAAGTCGTGAATCAATTCTGCCCATTTTTTGGGTGGAACATTTCGATATGGTTGCGTAGGGTCAACGCGATTATGGCAAACAATATAGGGCCCAATATTGTTTACGAACGTTTCAACTATTTTTTTATCTTCGCTTGTTGAAAATATTTCAGGTTGGAGGTTATCTTTTCTGGCATCTGCACCAAAAGTATAAAAGTCGTATGCATGAGTTATATGTAGACCCCTATTTTTTTCGTAACAGGAATCCAAATCTAAAATAAAGTCGTAAGCTTCTTCAAGTCTTCTTAGATCGTGAATTGAGATTACATTTCTAATGTAGGGGTTATTTTTAAAAATATCGGGGTATCTGGTTGCTACAGTAATAGAGCATAGTTCATCATATTTTTTAAATAGTTTTTTGATGATCGGCGTTGTTAATAAAACATCACCTAAAGCTCCAGACCTAACAAATAAAATTTTAATTTTTGAACTGATGTGGTGTGAGTTCTCTTCAGCTGCCGGGTTGATTTCCGTGTCAATGGTGGTTTTTAATTTGCCATGTATTGAAGATGATGGCATCTTTAAATTTATTTTTGTTTTTAATAAATATTTTTTGGGTAGGTATTGGCGAAAAACTGCATCTGATAATTTTTTTATTCCGCCCTCCTTTGTCAAACGATAAGCATTTAAAGCATGACCCACCATGATTAACGGATTTTTTATCCATCTCCAAATAAAATGACCTGTGGCATACAGAATTAATTTGAGTTTAGTGGTTTCTTTTTTCATGGAGTTTGCTTCTTCATGAATTCGGACTTCAATAGCATACTCTGACCATCAACCTTACAGTCGATGTCATGATCGCCATCGACTAGACGAATGTTCTTGATTTTTGTGCCACCCTTAATCACAAGCGATGATCCTTTGACTTTGAGATCTTTAATCAAAGTTACTGAATCGCCATCATTCAAAACGTTTCCATGAGCGTCTTTGTAAACCCTTTTTTCTTCTGATTCCTCTTGTGTGGCTGTTGCTGACCACTCATGAGAGCAATCAGGGCAAATGAAGTTGTTGCCGTCAGGGTAGGTGTTTTCTATGCCGCAAACTGGACATGCTGGAATCATATTATTTGTCATACTTGTATTTTAGTCTTTTAGATCTGTGATCAAGGAAAAATCCCCCTTCATGAATGCTTTAGGCGAAAATACCCCTTATGAAGATTTTGATCGTTAAGTTGTCTTCCCTTGGGGATGTTTTACATAATTTGCCTATTGTTTGGGACTTGCGCGCCCAATACCCTCATGCCCAAATAGATTGGGTGGTCGAGGAGGGCTATGTTGGCTTGCTGGAGCCTTTGAAAACAAGCGCTAATTTTGCTGGTATTGACCGGATTATTTCCTTAGCCTTCCGTCGCTGGAAAAAGGCTCTAAAACACGGTGAATTCATTCAAAGTATCCAGGAATACATTGCTTTCAAAGCGGATATAGCCACGACTTCATATGACCTGATTATTGAAACGCAAGGCTTATTAAAGTCTGCCTGGGTTACTAGGTTAGCCAATCCTCAAAAGACGGCATCCGTATTTGGCTTAGCGAATCAAACTGAGTTCTCTGGTTACGAGCCATGGGCTCGTAAATTCTATACATATTGCGTACAAGTGCCATTTCATTGCCACGCAGTAGATCGCTCTCGTTGGGTCACTGCATCTGCGATGGATATTCCAGTGCCTGACCGTGTATTGATGCCCCCTAAGTTTTATTCAGAAGCTTATGTTCAATCTTTAGTGGAGGCGGCTAGATTAGGTTTTGCATCAACACGAGTTGATCTTGGGTTTGATGTGACTAAACCTTATGTGATGTGCTTTCATGCAACAGCAGGAGCCTCCAAGCGTTGGTCGGATGATCATTGGGTGGCTGTAGGTAAAGAGCTGGTTGCAAAAGGTATTCAGGTAATTCTCCCTTGGGGTAATGACAAGGAAAAGGCAGTTAGTGAACTAATTGCAAAGAAGATATCTGGGCGACCATCCCTTGTAGGTTCAAAAGCGATTGTGCCTAATTCTTTTTCAATAGCGGATGCCTTTGGTTTGATTGCTGGGGCACAAATGACTATTGGTGTTGATACGGGGTTAACTCACCTATCTGCCATTTTGGGCATGCCTACGATTGAGTTGTACTGTGATTCACCAAGATGGAAAACAGAGGGTTATTGGTCACCTAATATCCATAACTTAGGTGATAAGGGGCAGCCCCCAAGTGCCGAAGAAGTCTTGGCACTCATTCCATAAGCGTTCTTTCTCATTATTATTTTTATCTAGATAGTTATTGCTATCAATTTTTAAGCACACTATGACTTCATCTGTTTTTGTAACTGAATTAAAAATTAACTCCTCTGAAGAAATCGCTCTGCGTATTAATCAACAAATTGCCACTGAGATGAATGTCCGTCACCAGCAAATTGCTGTGGCTGTGGCTTTAATGGATGAGGGTGCAACAGTGCCTTTTATTGCCCGTTACCGTAAAGAAGTAACGGGTAGCCTAGATGACACTCAGTTGCGAAGCATCGAAGAGCGCTTGTTGTATTTGCGTGAGTTAGAAGATCGCCGTGTAGCGATTCTTAAATCTATTCATGATCAGGGTAAGTTGACTGAGTTGTTAGCTAAAGCAATCAATGCTGCTGACACTAAGCAGGCCCTAGAAGACCTGTATTTGCCGTATAAGCCACGTCGCCGCACTAAAGCCATGATTGCGCGTGAGGCTGGCTTGGAGCCTTTGGCTAGAGCATTAATGGCAGATCCTAAATTAGATCCTCAAGAAGAGGCTGTCAAATATATCAATATAGATGCAAGTGCATTCGCTGCTTTAACTGCAGAGCAAATTAAAAAGTCTCAAGCAGGTGATGAAGGCACCCATCCATTTATTCCAGATGTCAAAACAGCATTAGATGGCGCTAGAGATATTTTGTCGGAAGAGTTTTCTGAAACTGCTCCATTGCTAGCTAAGTTAAGAGAATTTTTGTGGAATCAAGGATTGATGACTTCTAAAGTCTCGGAAGGTAAAGAGATGGCAGAAGAAGAAAAGTTCCGGGATTACTATGCCTACTCTGAGCCTATTCGCTTGGTTCCTTCTCACCGTGCCTTGGCGTTGTTTCGTGGACGTCAATTAAGTGTTCTGCAATTAAAGTTAGCTTTAGAAGAATCTCAAGAATCATTGATCCCGCATCCATGTGAACTGATGATTGCTAAACATGTGGGCATTGAGCAATTGGGTCGTCCTGCAGATAAGTGGTTAGGCGAGGTTTGTCGTTGGACTTGGCGAGTAAAGATTTCACTTTCAGTAGAGATGGCGCTTTTCACGCAGTTACGTGAAGCAGCTGAAGGTGAAGCTATTCGTGTGTTT
>JACCDN010333665.1_pt1 | contig 20568 bp, 16 predicted proteins | sample 7441691 | NCBI WGS metagenome assembly JACCDN01 (sample SAMN15323439, study PRJNA562643) | freshwater metagenome | isolation source: river surface water | place: USA:Blue River Watershed | collected 2017-08-16 | reverse complement strand
GGGTAATGGCTGCGTAGCTCAACTGAATAGAGCATCTGACTACGGATCAGAAGGTTTTAGGTTTGAATCCTAACGCGGTCACAAAGCCTCACAGAAATGTGAGGCTTTTTTATTTTTAAGCTGGGCCGATGGCGCCTGCACGAAGTGCAGGCAATGGCTATGAGCGCGTCGTTGCCGCAGGCATAAGTAAGCGCGTGATAGCCATGGGCCGGACGCGATAGCGTCAAGGCGCCATATATTAAATCATACAGCACTTAAAAAAAAACCATCACTTGATTGCGAGGCTTTGAGTAAGCCCACTACGACAGGAACGAGCGAACGAAGTGAGCGAGAATCCTATTCATAACTTTTTCATTACATTCGCAAAAATCCATTTACAACAAGCAAACATGAAAAACGAGAAAGACCTTATTGCAAGAAGTAGCAACAGTTGTGAACTTTGTAAATTTACCAGCAACTTAACTGTTTACGAAGTACCTACAAACAACGAAGAAGGCATTCTCATATGTGCAAAATGTACCGCTCAACTTAATAAAAAAGAAGAACTTGATAGTGCGCACTGGGCTTGTTTAAACGAAGCCATGTGGAGTGAAATTCCAGCGGTACAAGTTGTAAGCTGGCGTTTACTCAATAGGCTAAAAGATCAAAGCTGGGCAGCAGATGCATTAGACATGATGTATTTTGATGAGGACACCATGGCCTGGGCTAAATCTACGGGGGATCATGAAAATGATGGCAGTGTAGAATTACACAAAGACAGCAATGGTATGGTATTACAAGACGGCGATACGGTGGTGCTTACAAAATCATTAGATGTAAAAGGATCTACCCTAAATGCTAAATTAGGTACGGTGGTAAAAAATATTAGATTGGTAGCAGATAACACCGAACAAATTGAAGGAAAAATAGAAGGACAAACGATTGTCATCCTTACAAAATATTTAAGAAAGGGCTAATTAAAAATACAACCAACTACCACTTAGCTTTCCATTACTTAGCGATATAGCGGGTGCAGGCAGTTTAATAAAATTCAAAAAAGTAAGTACGCCCCTCACCCATTTTTTATTTGTTTTAATGCGCTCAAAATCTACATCAATAGATAAATAATATTGGCGACTTCTTTGCAAATCGGGACGGGCATATGTATAACTAGCAGCTTGATTATTTACCGTCCATTTATTTTCGTAACCTCCAAAAGTATTGTCTATACCATACCCAGCAGCAATGTTTAACCACTTGGGCACTTTTGTTTCGGGCCAAATACTTTTTACATTGGCACTTAACCAAATGGTTTGTGCATTGTAATCTTTTAAAAACCGTTCAGGTATCGATTTTCCAAAATAATTATTAGCACGCGCTTGCAACATAGGATCTGCGTAATTCGTGTAATGCGCACTATATTTTAAACGAAATTTTTGTTCTTTCCATTTGAGCTGTTGTGCACTCCATAATAAAACGCCAGCTGTGTTTGCAGATACATCAAACCAGCTCCATCCCCAATTTTTTGAAAAACCATCCATTGTTTCGATAATGGTTAAATAAGATAAACTTGTTAATCCCGATAGCACCACCGCTTTTTTTTCTGGAATCCCTGTCCAGGCCCATCCTTTATGACTTATACGTGCAAGGTTATAGCTAGAATAAAAATGTCCCACTTTATCCATTTGAAGCCACTCTTTTCCGTCGTTGTAAAATCGAAAACGACTTCTTGGATAATTGGCATACCAAGCTTTGTTGAGAGATATAAATGATGCGCCATAAGTGCCTCCAAAAATAGATGCTACTAGCTTTACTCTTTTTGCCTTTGTTACCGAATCGATAGCTGCTGGCTCCTGCGCAGTAGCACCAAAAAACAATAGGAAAGAAACCAGAATTAGCAATAAATGACGCATACTATATTTTAAAAGCCTAAATTTAGTGCGAAATTAATTACCCGCATGAAAATTGAGCTTTGGTCTGTTGGCAAACCCCACGAATCGTATGCAAAAATGGGCATCGAAGACTTTTCAAAGCGCATCAATAATTACTATCCAGCAAGCTGGCATATTATTAACCCACCCAAAAATGCGGGTAGCTTATCAGAAGCAGCCTTAAAAAAAGCAGAAGCCACAAGCATACTTCAACAATTAGACGTATCCGATTATTTGGTTTTACTTGACGAAAGAGGACAAACTTTTACGTCGCCTAAGCTTGCCAGTTTTTTGCAACAAAGAGCCAATGAGAGCACCCGTAAAATCGTTTTTTTAATTGGCGGTGCATTTGGGGTGGATGAAACTGTTTTTACGAGGGCTAACTTTTGCTGGAGCTTATCGCCACTTGTATTCCCTCACATGCTGGTTAGGCTCATTTTAGCCGAGCAGGTGTACCGTGCTTGCACTATTTTAAGAAACGAAAAATACCACCACAATTAAATTATGTATACCATAACACTCACTCTTTTAGTTATTACAGTTGCACTCTCATTATTTGGCTTTGCCAATAGTAAAGTGATCAATGATTTTATTTTTTATCCGCCCGCAATCAATAAAGACAATGAGTGGTGGCGTTTTATAACCAATGGATTTATACACGCCGACCTTGGTCATTTAGCATTTAACATGTTTTCGTTTTACATGTTTGGCGATTTTGTAGAAAAATATTTTATTGTACTCTTTAATGAAAAAGGCAAGGCCCTTTATTTAGCCATGTACCTAACAGCGCTAGTCGTTTGCCTCATACCAACTTATATCATGCAGCGTAATAATAAGCATTACAGAAGCCTTGGCGCCTCCGGCGCCGTATCGGCGGTGGTATTTGCTGGCGTGTTTTTAGACCCTACCATTAAAATTGGACTCTTTATTATTCCTCCCATCATACCCGGTTTTATTTTTGGCCCCCTTTATTTACTCATGACTATTTATATGTCTAAAAGAGGTGGTGACAATATCAACCACTCGGCACACTTTTGGGGCTCAGTTTGGGGGGTAGGCTTTTTAATACTTGCGTGTAAAATATTCCCTGGCTTTGATCCCATACAAAATTTTGTAAGCCAGGTTTCTGCGTATTTGCATTTATAATGCAGTAGTTGAAAATGTAAATTTAACGGCAGCAGTAGAAGCAGGCGTTATTTTAAACCTGTTGTCGATACGATACCCTATCACCCATGCAATTCGGTTATTTGACACCAGTACCCATACTTTTTCTTTAGCCGTTTTAGAAAGCTTAAGATCAATAAAAAATTTACTAAGCTTCTTTTTCTTTTGCATGCCTAGTGGATAAAAATAATCACCAGTTGCAGCGGGGCGTAAAATAAGTGGAAATTGAAGTGCAGCAGCATCCAACATACAGGTATTGTTATCAGTGGCTTCGGGCAACTGAGCCGCAGAAGTTTGCAAACCTAGTACCCCACCTGGATAATGAACAGACGTATCATTTTGGTCTACCACTACTACACTGGTGTTGGTAGCCGTCTCTAATGGCGCCAAAATCATCCAGTTCCTATTTTTAATTAAGCGGTGTGTAGGGGAAATTAATACGGCGCCATTGTGTGCGCTTAACATTTTGATAGCTTCTGGCACTTGAGCTGCCGTAAATCCATATGGATACAACATTTCAAAAGTAATGGTATCTAATGGCTTTGCTTTTTGCCACATTAAAGCAGGAATATGAATTTCATGGCCATTAATAAATTGAAGCTTACTTAGAATTTTTTGCATGGCTGCTTTATACACTTCCGATACTTCGCGCAAATGCTTAATGGTATGTAAAATATTATGCTCAGACTGCGGGTATACTTCCTGAACAGATGGTAATATTTGATGTCTAAAAAAGTTACGGGTATATTTATCACTAGTATTAGAACTGTCTTCTACAAATGCGATACCCGCCTCAGTAGCGTAATCGATTATTTCTTGCTTGTGAAAAACAAGTAATGGGCGCAGTAATCGCTCTTTTACTTTATAGGGCTCAATACCGGTTAAACCAGCAATACCAGTGCCTCTGCAAAAATGCATGAATACGGTTTCAATATTATCGTTGGCATGATGCGCTGTAATTACAATGGTATTAAATGTTGCAAACCATTCATAACGCAAATCTCTGGCCGCTTCCTGAATAGATATTTTATGCGCAGTAGCATAAGCCTCTGTATCAAAATGCTTACAAGAAAAAGGAACATCTAATGTAATTGCAAGGTTTTTTACAAAGGCCTCATCCCTATCACTCTCAGCTCCTCTTAATTTAAAATTACAATGCGTAATTTCAAAATTAATACCAGCACCTTTTAATAAATGCGCAAGCACCACACTATCGGCACCACCGCTAACAGCAAGCACAAAATGGCCATCCTTACTAAATTGAGGAAAGGTTTGAGCCCAGTGATTATTAAACCTTGCTTGAAAGTGCATATGCTATGCTCCTTTTTTTACTTCTTTAGCCCATGTATCTTTTAAACCTACAGTTCTATTAAATACTAGTTTTGTTGGGGTGCTGTCTTTGTCGGCACAAAAATATCCTTTGCGTAAAAATTGAAAACCTACACCCATGCTATCTTTTAATAGCGCAGGCTCAGCGTATGCATGCGGCACTACCGTTAAAGATTCTTTATTGATATAATCTTTAAAATCACCTTCGGCGTTCGCAACATCTTCTACATTAAATAAGCGGTCATACAAACGAACTTCGGCAGGAATCGCATGAGCTGCACTTACCCAGTGTAGTGTTCCTTTTACATTGATACCAGATGTATCTGATCCACTCTTGCTTTCAGGAATATATGAGCAGTGAAGTTCTGTTACATTGCCATTAGCATCTTTTACAAAATCGTCACACTTAATAATGTATGCACTTTTTAAACGTACCATTTGACCTGGCGCGAGTCTAAAATATTTTTTAGAAGGCTCTTCCATAAAGTCGTCACGCTCCACAAAAATTTCTTTGCTAAACGGCACTTCTCTTGTTCCACCATTTGGATCTTCCGGATTGTTTTCTGAATGGAGTATTTCACCCGCACCGGTATAGTTGGTGATAATCACTTTTAAAGGATCAAAAACCACCATGCGGCGCACAGCTGTTTTATTTAAATCTTCACGCACGCAAAATTCAAGTAAACTAATATCAATTAGATTATCTCGTTTTGCAATACCAATACGGTCACAAAACTCTCTGATAGCCGCTGCTGGATAGCCTCTACGGCGCATACCAGAAATGGTAGACATACGAGGATCATCCCAACCCGTTACATGATTTTCTTGAACCAGCTGAAGTAGCTTACGCTTACTCATCACCGTATAGGTCATGTTTAAACGTGCAAACTCGTATTGTTTAGAAGGAAATAAATTGAGTTTTTCAATAAACCAGTTATAGAGTTCTCTGTGTGGAATAAACTCTAGCGTACACACAGAATGCGTAATATTTTCGATCGCATCACTTTGTCCATGCGCAAAATCGTACATCGGATAAATGCACCATTTGTTACCTGTACGGTGGTGGTGCGCATGTTTAATACGGTAAATGATAGGATCACGCATGTGCATATTACTACTCCCTAAATCAATTTTAGCACGTAATACTTTTTCACCATCGGCGTATTTACCAAGGCGCATGTCTTCAAAAAGTTGCAAATTTTCGGCTACGGTTCTACTCCTATAAATATTTGGAGTACCGGCCTGTGTTGGTGTTCCTTTTTGCGCTGCAATTTCATCGGAACTGCTATCGTCTACATAGGCAAGGCCCATTTCAATTAAACGAACTGCAAAACCATGTATTTGATCAAAATAATTAGAAGCATATAATTCTTCGGCCCAATTAAAGCCTAGCCATTTTACATCGTTTTTAATACTCTCTACATACTCCGTTTCTTCAGTTACTGGATTTGTATCATCAAAACGTAAATTGGTAGAGCCACCATATTTTTTAGCCAAGCCAAAATTCAAACAAATACTTTTAGCATGGCCAATATGTAAATAGCCATTTGGCTCAGGAGGAAAACGGGTAATAATAGACTGGTATTTACCAGCTGCTAAATCTGCCTCTACAATTTCTTCAATAAAATTTAAGCTCTGTTCTTCAGACATGTATCAGTTTTTACCCTGCAAAGTTACGCTAAAATCTACGCTATAAGGTGTATGATGCTATAATTTGAGTAGCCGTTACCATATCGGGGTGCATGAGCCTATCAGCGGCCACAAAAGACACCTGCTCGCGTAATGTAGCCACCAGTTTTTCGATGGGTTCGGAGCTTTTGGCAGGTCTTCTAAAATCAAGTGCTTGCGATGCGCTCAATAATTCTATGGCGAGTACTTTTTCTACATTATTTATAACGCGTAAACATTTTGTAGCCGCGTTGGCACCCATGCTCACATGGTCTTCTTGGTTATTAGACGACGAAATACTATCCACCGAAGCTGGGGTACAAAGTTGTTTGTTTTCACTCACAATACCTGCTGCTGTATACTGCGGAATCATAAATCCAGAATGAAGCCCTGGATCTTTTACTAAAAATAAAGGAAGCTCTCGCTGACCACTTAACAACTGATAGGTTCTACGCTCAGAAATATTTGCTAACTCACTCATCGCAATGGCTAAATAATCCAGTGCAATAGCAAGCGGTTGTCCATGAAAATTTCCACCACTCACAATTAAATCTTCGTCGGGGAAAACATTTGGATTATCCGTTACCGAATTTATTTCACGCATAAAAACATCAAGCACATGATTAAATGCGCCAATGGTGGCACCATGCACTTGAGGTATACATCTAAAGGAATACGGATCTTGAATTTGTTTACCGGCAGAAGCCGCAATGCTACTACCTGCTAAATATTCACGTAATTTTTTTGCCGTAAGCACCTGCCCTTCATGTGCTCTAATTGCATGTATTTGGGGGCTTAGCGGCTCGGTGGTACAATTAAAAGCATCAAAAGAAAGTGCAGCAACGAGGTGTGCCATTTCAATTAAATGCTCGGCTTTTTGCAAACAGTACATACCATAGGCACTCATAAATTGAGTACCATTAATGAGCGCCAATCCTTCTTTGCTTTGTAATTTAATAGGACTCCAATTATAGCGTTCCATGATGGAAGCCGTTTGATGTGTAACGCCATCAATGGTTACTTCACCAAGTCCTAAAAGAGGTAAACTTAAGTGGCTTAATGGCGACAAATCACCAGATGCACCAAGCGATCCTTGGGTATATATAACAGGCAGTACCCGATTGTTATACATTTCTAACAAACGTTTTACAGTATCAATTTGAACCCCGCTATGCCCATAACTCAACGACTTAATTTTAAGCATGAGCATGAGTTTAACAATGGGCTCCGGAACCTGCTCCCCTAATCCGCAGGCATGTGAAACAATTAAATTGTATTGGAGCTGCTCAATTTGGGAATCGTCGATGGCAATATTTTGTAAAAAACCAAAACCCGTGTTAATACCGTAGTAATTTTTACCTTTTTGGGCCATTTTTTGGTCCAAATAAGCACGACAAGCTGTTATTTTATCATGCGCATCAAATGTGATAGACACATCCTGATTATGGGCTAATAGGTTTTTAACCTGGCTAAAATGAAGCCATTTATGGTCTAATGGCAGGTAATTATAACTCACTAGTAAGCGTTTGATGCAAAGTAAACACTTTTAGAAAAACGAGGCTAACTTATTAGGATCTAACCTTATTTGATTGAATTCTTTTGAAATTATGGCCAATTTTTCTTTATTTTGCGCCACTCTAACGAGGACCGGTAGCTCAGCTGGATAGAGCAACTGCCTTCTAAGCAGTAGGTCATTGGTTCGAATCCAATCCGGTTCACAAAGCCCCAAACACCTATTTTTGGGGCTTTTTCATACCATTTCCTTCCCATTTGCCATTTATTTTCACGACATTTACAAGGTATGCAATCCGCCCGTACCTACTTTTTATTGAGTTGTTTATCGCTATTTATAGGGGTATTTCAGGTATTGGGACAGGGATGCCCTCCTAATATTGGCTTCGAAACCGGAAACCTAGGCAGTTGGGATGCATTTGATGGATCCATTGCTAGATCAAATGGGGCATTAAATTTGACGCTCGGAAGCCCTCAAGATGGCAAACACACGATCATTACCAACTTTCCGGGTACCACTGCCAAAGACTATTACGGTGGCTTCCCTACAAGCTGTCCAAATGGTAGCGGATACTCGTTAAAACTTGGAAACGACCAAACCCAAGCAGAAGCACAAGGCGTTTCCTACACGTTTACAGTTCCATCCACCGAAGGTGATTACAGTATCATTTACAATTACGCTGTTGTATTTGAAAACCCTGCTGGCCACCAAGATTGGGAGCAACCAAAATTTATGGTCAAGGTTTTTAATGTTACCGATAATAAATATGAAACCTGCGGTGCTTTCGAATTTATTTCGGCACCCAACTTACCGGGCTTTAAAGAATCAACCGTAAAAAAAACGGTATTTTATAAAGAATGGGCTCCCATTACTTTAAAACTTCCAGGTTATCAGGGTAAAACATTGCGGCTTGAATTTACAACCAACGATTGTTCGAGAGGAGGTCATTTTGGTTATGCGTATTTAGATGTAAATGACAATTGCACTACACCAGTAACTGGTAACGTTTTTTGTACCAATATTACAGGACTTAATTTAACAGCACCCTACGGCTTTGCAGATTACAAATGGTATACCGATGATTTTTCAAAACTTCTTGGAACAGATGTAGTGCTTACCATTACACCAGCACCTCCTCCAAAAACCAGACTAGCACTTGTTATTACGCCCTACCCAAATCAAGGCTGTCTAGATACACTTTATACAACCATTGTAAAATCGTTGGACCCCTATGTTTTTAAATTAGCAGATAGTGTTGTTGCTTGTCAAAACAAAGGTGCCGATGTTACAGACAGTTTGGTTACGGCTGGTAGTAGCCCCGGATTAAAATTAAGTTACTTTAATAGTGCAACCAGTGGTGATTTTGTTACTTCTCCAAAATCAATTGGAAAATCAGGACTAATTTATGTAAAGGCAACCAATAGTGCTGGCTGTGCAGATACCAAACCACTTCCTGTTATTATTCACCCCAATCCTACTATTGTAATAAAGCAACCCGCTGCTGCCTGTATTCCAGAAACAATAAATATTACAGATCCTATTTATACAAGTGGCAATGATCCCAATTTAAAATACACCTATTGGCAAGATGCGCTTGCAAAAACACCGGTTATTGATCCTACAAAAATTGCACAAACAGGTAATTATTTTGTGTTAGGTACCAGCCCATTTGGTTGTAGCAATGTGGTACCAATCAATACCAGCATTAGTGCGCCACCATCTATTGTCATAAATAATTTTACAGCTTGTGGAAGTATTCCATTAGATAGTATTAGTCCAACAAAAGGAAGTGATCCACTTGCCACTGTCAGTTATTTTTATGACAGCCTTACAACGCGGATAATGCCTAATAACAACCGCTTTGATAGTTCAACAAACTACTTTATCAAATTTACCACAGCTGCAGGTTGTGCCGTTGTAAAAAAAGCAAGTGTAATAATTAATAATTATCCAAATTTTACAATAACACAACCAGCTCCTGTAAAAATTCCGGTCACCATAGATATTACAACCATTCCACCACCATCTAGTAATTGGGTATATAGTTATTGGCAAGACTCTTTGTGTACAACACCTTTATTACAACCCAAAAGAATTGTAGCTACAGGTAAATACTTTATTAAGGCTACCACACCCATTGGTTGTGCGCTTGTTCAAACAATCAATGCTACTGTTAATGATGCAGAAATAATTCCACCCAATGCATTTTCACCAAATAGCGATGGCATTAATGATACTTGGAGTATTCCCCTTTTAGATTATTACCCCAATTGTACAGTTAGTATATTTAACAGAACCGGCCAACAGATATTTAGTTCTAGTGGTTACACAAAAAACTGGGATGGAAAATCTAAAAACCAAACCACCTTACCTTTGGGGGTATATTACTACGTGATAAAATTATCTAACAAGCATCAAGCATTTGCTGGTAGTGTTAGTATTTTATACTAAAGCATTATGGAAGTTAAAATTGAACCAAGCTGGAAAGAAGTGTTGAATAAGGAATTTAAATCAACTTACTTTTTACAAACAGCAGCACATATAAAAACAGAACTAGCTACTGGAGCAAAAATATTCCCAGCGGGTAGTCATATTTTTAATGCATTCAATCAAACACCATTTAGTGAAGTTAAAGTGGTTATATTAGGTCAAGATCCATACCACGGTAGCGGTCAGGCCATGGGACTTAGTTTTTCTGTGCCAAAGGGTATTAAACCACCACCATCACTTGTTAATATTTTTAAAGAATTAAAATCAGATATTGGGCTACCCATACCCACTAATGGTGATTTAACACCTTGGGCGAAACAAGGGGTTCTTTTATTAAATGCAGTACTTACGGTTCGTGAAAACGAACCAGCAAGTCATGCAAAAATTGGTTGGATGCATTTTACGGATGCCGTGATTAAAAAAATATCTGATGATAAAAAAGGGGTTGTATTTTTATTGTGGGGAAAGTTTGCAGAACAAAAACAAATACTCATTGATGAAACAAAACATTTTGTTTTGAAAGCGGCACACCCCTCGCCTTTTAGCGCAGACAAAGGATTTTTTGGCTGTAAACATTTTAGTAAAACAAACGAATTACTTGCAAAGCAAGGACTTCAAGTAATTGACTGGCATATTTAATTTAGAGCATGAGTGATTCAACAAAAAAAATATCAACGATACAATTTATTGCGGGAAGAATTTTAGCAGTTTGGGCAATTATCATTTTTACAAACACTATGTTTATCGCCGTCTTTTTTTTACTGCCTTGCTTTTTCTTAGCGGAACCACATGTTGCCATACTCCACAGAAAAGTAACGCAGGCTTGGATGCGATTTTTCTTATTTTTCATTGGCTGCCGTATTAAAATTAAAGGAGCACACCATTTTGTAAAAGGTGAAAACTATGTAGTCGTATGCAACCACAACTCACTTATGGATGTTCCAGTGAGTACCCCGTTTATGCCAAGGGCCAATAAAACCATTGCTAAAGTAAGTTTTTCTAAAGTTCCGGTTTTTGGATGGGTGTATAAGTTTGGTAGCGTTTTAGTTGACCGCAGAAGTGACCAGAGCCGAAGACAGAGTTACGAAGAAATGAAAGCAGTTTTAGCCGTAGGATTAGATATGCTTATTTATCCTGAAGGCACGAGAAATAGAACCGGCGACCCACTCAAAAGTTTTTATGATGGCGCATTTAGATTGGCCGTAGATACGCAAAAACGAATCATACCAACCATCCTTTTTAATTCAAAAAATATTTTACCGCCTAGTCCTAGCTTTTGTTTAATGCCCGGTAAAATTGAAATGCATTTTTTGCCGCCCGTAGAGTTTGCGGAAAAAACGAGTAAGGAAGTCAAGGAAGAAGTTTTTGAACTCATGTGGAATTATTACGCCGAACACCAACAGCTATTAGAAGGTCGAATTTGAGAACACCCTGCTTCTATTAATTTTTAAGTCTCTTAAAATACCTGATTTAGGATTAACAGTAATATTAAAGGATCTAAAAATACCAACTGGCATTACATTAATTGACATTTGCCAGCAGTGCATTTCGCGAGAAATAAACATACTAAATTGCTGAAGCCCTCCCATTGAAACATCGTAATAACCGGTGCCGCCCACTTTCCATTTTTCACTCAAACTAAAATCACCATTAAAGTTTAAACTTGAAAAAGTTCTGGTTTCAAATCCACTATAGTCAGGTTTTAACTGCCTATTAAAGGATAATGAATAAGAGAAAGACAATGTCCAAGGAATATTAAAATCTGTAAACTCGGCTGGATTGGATTTTGCAAATTGCAACTGACGTTGTTGCTCATCTGGAGTTAAAAATGGATCGATAGGAATTTCTCTGTCTTTTTCTGTTTTACCATCTTTAGACTTACTTGAAAATGAAGTAGAAATTGCAATGCTACCACTTGTAATTCGTCCAAATTTAAACGCCTTAGGATCAAAAGCATAAGTTTTTAAACGGTAGCCCATTTTATCTACATCGTAAGGATCTAGTGTGGCGCTTGCATTGATATTCACTTTTTCAAAAAGTGTACTTCTTGCATATAAATTAAATGTTCCAAGTTTAAAACTATCGGCAAGCATATTGTACGAAGATGAAATACCAAATCCTTCAATTAGTTTTATTTTTTTGTCTTTGGCAGTTGAGTCAGACCTGTCACGCACTTTCATTTCCAATAAATTATCGATACCAAATCCTATACCTCCAAAACGCCCTTCCGAAAAAGAACCAATAACACCGCCTTCATACTGCGAAAATCTGTAGCGCCTACCTGTAGTGTCAATTTGTGTGCTATAATGATATGCCGCAGCCATATCAGGTTGATAATTGACAGAAACAGTAGGTCTCATTTCATGTCTAATTCCTTTGATATTACTGTTTTTACCAAAAGTATAGGTACCAAAAATTCGAGTAGCTGCACTAATTCCAAAACTCATTTGACGTGCCGTATAAAGCCCTCGATACTTAACCGTATCTACTTTTTTATTGGCACTGTTCCAACTCCTTATAAACCTTTGACCATACCAGCGTTCTTCGTATGAAATACTAGGGCTAATGGTTACAGGACCAAGTGCCGGAAGCGACATAGAAATTGGAATGTTATGAACCGCACCCCACTGCGCCGTATCTAAGAGCCTTTTAAAATTAAACGCTGTATCGTAAAACGACAATTGATTTTGCACATTACCACTATACCCAATACCAATTTTTTCGTACCATTTTCCGGAACCTATTTGCTCTTTGGATTGAAAAGGATATAAGGTTACCACGTTAAAGTTTACCGTGGGTAATTGTAAATTAACGAGGCGTAAATTGTTATTTTGGTTGTGGTTGGCGTTCACCGATAAATTGTATTTGCCTCTCCAATCTTTAGAATAACTGATAGAAGAACTCAACTGGTTCTGAAAGTTTTGCATGGGATTGTTAAGCAGTAATCTATTAAACCTAGAGCTTCCAAAATTTACATTGGCAGAAAAACTAGTTCCCGGTCTTGCCCTATTATCCCTGCTATGGCTCCAATTGAGCATAAAGGATTTATTTTGATTGAACTCATCTCCGGTGCCACCAAATCTGTTTAAGCTCTTGGTATTTTGAAGGGTCAGGTTAAAGCCACCAGTAAATGCATAGCGCTTGATGTATTTAGAATTCAGGTTCACATTCCATCCACCATAAGAATAGATATTGGCCCTTGTTGTAAAATCTAAATAGTCGTTGATGACCTTGTAATAACCAAGACCTTCAAGACCTAAACCAAAATCTTCGGAAGCCGTAAATGCAGGTGCCAAAATACCAGAATGTCTTCCTCTGTTTAATGGGAAAATACCAAAAGGAATACCTATGGGCATGGGCACTCCTTCAAACTCTGGAAAGGTAGGACCAGATATGCCCAGTTTGTTATTAATGATTTTCATCCGGCCCGTTCTAAAGGCAAAGTGAGGGGTATCTAAATTACAGGTTGTAAAACGTGCTTTTTTTGCGTACACAACGCTGTCATTCATTTTTTTAAGGCTAATGGCATTCACAAAAATCTCCCCCTCCTGAAAAAAAGTGTTTTTTGTGAGCCCCTTACCCGTTTCCATATTAAAAGAAATGGTATCACTTATCGATTTCATTTCTCCCTGCATAAATACAGGTTTACTATCTAGTTTACCCGAAGAATCGGTGCTTCCGTAGGCCTTCACCATTTTTGACTGCTGGTTGTAGCGAATCGTTGCAGCCTCTATTTTTAGGTCTTGGTAATTGGTTTTGGCCTTGCCATACAGCAAAAACTCCCTCGTATCAATAATTAATACGCCCGAATCGGAGGCATTATAGTCGATGGGGGCATCTATTGAATCTTTGGATAATATGAGGGTATCCGTCTTATTGACAAGAGAATCTGCCTTTTTTACTAGGCTATCTTTAGGCTGAATTGGCTTTTTTATAGTGGTATCTATAAAAACAGGTGCATTTTGCCTTAAAATGGCCCTCGATTCCCACTGAAATGTTAATAAAAGCAAAACTATGCCCACAACAATAGTGGGTGCGGTTTTTACGTTAATTTTACGTCGTTTGCTTCTATTCACTAAGCAAAAATAGTGTATGAAAGGTGTAAAATGACTTATATCTAAAATCCTTTAAAGAATTGATATGAAGATTAGAAGAATTGCTGTCATACTGGGTTCATTTTTGTTAAGTATTCAGGCTTTTGCATTACCAAATCCAACCCCCATCCAAAAACAACCCCTCAAAAGGATCATTATTGATGCGGGACATGGGGGTTCTGATATTGGAGCCAGGGGCAGGTATTCTACCGAAAAAGACATTTCACTTGCCATAGCGTTAAAATTGGAGGTACAATTAAAGCAAGCCCTTCCGGATGTTGAAATTTTAATGACGCGTAAAACCGACGTATTTAACTCAGTAATTGAAAAGGCAGATATCGCTAACCGCTTAAAGGGTGATTTGTTTATTTGTATCCACGTGAATTCGGCGGGATCAAGAACTGTTAAAGAGGTTGTAGGCTATAAAACAATTTCTGTAAAGGGTAAAAAAGGAAAGAAAGTTAAAAAACAAGTACCTCAATATAAAATCACGCGTTTACCTAGCACAGCGATTGGTACCGAAACATTTATTTTTGGTGTAGATAAATCGGATGAACGTGTTGCTGCAGCTGGAGAAAGTGTGGATGAATACCTTGATAGCGTTTCATTAAAAATACTAGAAGCCCGCAAACAAACAGACGCCAACGATCCTACCAAGCAAATGCTAGCTAATATTATGGCGCAGCAATACTTTCAGCGCAGTGCCAAACTGGCTTTAACCATAGAAGAAGAATTTCAAAAAGTGGGACGCGTTAGTAGACAGGCGCAACAGCGTAAAAAAGGCATTTGGGTGTTACAAGCTGTAAGCATGCCAGCCGTACTTGTTGAAACCGGCTTTATTTCAAACCCTGAAGAAGAGGACTATCTCAATAGCGAGCTAGGGCAATTAGAAATATGCGATGTAATTACTAAATCGGTTCGGATTTATAAAAAATCGCTGGAGAATCAGATAGGCGTAGGCGGCCAATAAACCTTAATTTTGTTACATGAAGATTTCGAACGAATCAAAAGTTGGAGCACTTACCGCTATATCTATTACGGTACTCATTTTAGGCTTTAATTTTTTGAAGGGTAAAACATTATTTAAAACAGGTAATTACATTTTTGCCAAATACGAAGATACCAAGGGGCTGATGGTGTCTAACCCTGTATATGTAAATGGATTTCAAGTAGGAAGTGTTATTGACATCGAAAACACCGACTTTAATTTGCACTCTATACTTGTAACGATCAAATTAAATGAAAACTATAAAATTCCAGTTAACTCGGTAGCAAGCATTAAAGACAACCCATTAGGCACACCTAGTATTGTGATCAAACTTGGAAACAATACAAAATTCTTGAATCCGCAGGATACGATTGCTACAAGAAATGCGATTGGCCTTTTTGATGATGCTATGAATAAATTAGAGCCCGTTACCGATCAAATTAAAGTAACAGTTCAATCCCTTGATAGTGTATTAAAAAATATCAACCGGATTTTTGACCCTAATACAAAAAACAATTTACAGGAGGCCATTGCAAATATTAATACCACTACAGCTAGTTTAATTGTTTCTGCAGCGGCTATTGAATCAATGCTTGATAAACAGTCTGGCGCTATTGCAGGCTCTGTAAACAACATTAATAGTGTAACAAAGAACCTAGCAGATCACAATAAAGAAGTTGCTGCTACCCTCTCTAATTTAGAAGCAACTACCAATAAATTAGCAGCCGCGGATATTAACGGCACTATTGGCAATTTAAAAACAGCGATCGAAAACTTAAATGTACTTGTTAAAAAAGCGGCAAGTGATGAAGGTAGCTTAGGCAAACTTATCAATGACAAAACCCTTTACAACAACTTAAATAATAGTTTAAAAAGCGCCAATACTTTATTAGACGACTTACGTGTTCATCCTAAAAGATATGTTCAGTTTTCGGTTTTTGGCAAAAAAGAAAAAAGCAGTCCGCTCCTTGCCCCTATTGTTGATACTGCTATTTCTATCAAACAATAATGGCTGCTTTACTTAAACGATATTTTACAATTAGTTGCTTGCTACTAGCTTCCGTGGCTTTTGCACAACCCGGAAAAAAAGTAACGCCAACAGCTGCTAAAGATACCAGCAAGACAAAAGGGATTACCCAAGAAAACTTCTTGTACATTTTAGCAGCAGATAAACAGTACCTTCAAAAGTCTGATACCAATCAACTGGTTTCTTATGCGGGCCACGTAAAAGTGAGACAGGGCAAAACCCTATTTTACGCCGATAGTGCCATTATTAACCCCGTAGCCAATACGCTAGAATCTTTTGGCAATGTGCATATCAATGATGCAGATAGTGTTCATATCTATTCGCAATATTTGAGGTATATGGGTATCGAAAAAAAGGCGCTACTTACAAAAAAAGTAAGGTTAACAGATAAAAAAAGCACCCTCACCACCGAAAACCTTACCTACGACGTTAACCTAAAACTAGGCACCTATTTGTATGGCGGTAAAGTAGTGAATAAAAAAACAACCCTAACCAGCACCGAAGGAAATTACTATGGTGATACCAAGGATATTTATTTTTATAAAAATGTATTACTCGTACAACCAGACGGCACCATCAAAACAGATAGTTTACAATACAATACCACCACTGAGGTATCTACATTTATTAGCCCTACCCTTATAAAAGATAAAAAAGGGCTAACTATTAAAACGCGTGAAGGTTTTTATGATATCAAAAAGAAAATTGCCAACCTCTACAAGCGTTCAATTATAGAAGATTCTACTTTTAGCATTACCGCCGATGAAATTGCGATTGATAGCCTCAATGGACTCAGTGAATTTAGAGGTAACGCCGTTTACAGAAGTAAAGACAAAGAGCAGGGTTTTGATATGATTGCTAATAACATTAAAACCAATAATAAACGAAGTACAATATTGGCAACACAAATACCACTGCTTATTATTAAACAAGGCAGCGATAGTATATTTATTACAGCAGATACTTTGTTTAGTGGGCGTGTTATTGATTTGCTAAAAACAAAAAAGGTACCAAACGTTAGGCCTGTGCCTGTAGATACCAACCTTAAAAAAGAAATGACAAAGGCTGTTATAAAAGATACTACTAAGGCAACAGCATCAAAACCAGTACTTAAAAAGGGTAATTCAAAAACTATTGCCGATTCTGTTAAACTAAAATTAGAGCCTCCTGTAGATAGTACTTTAAAATATTTTGAAGCTTATAATCATGTAAAAATATTTTCCGACTCATTACAAGCAGTAGGCGATAGTTTGTTTTTTTCGGGGCAAGACTCGGTGTTTAGATTATTTGACAACCCCATTTTATGGGCACAAGAAAACCAAATTAGTGGAGACACTATTTATTTATTCTTAAAAAACAAAAAGCCCGAGCGTTTGTATGTTTTTGAAAATGCATTAAGCATTAGTAAAGTGGATAGCAGCAACTATTTTAACCAAGTAAGGGGTAATAGCATCAACGCATTATTTGACAGTACAGGTCAAGTTCATTTTTTAACAGCCAAAGGAAGTGCCGAAAACATTTACTATGCCCAGGACGAACAAAAACGTTTTGTAGGTGTCAATAAAAATAGCGCTGACCTTATAGAAATTAATTTTTTAGAAGGCAAACCAAAGCGCGTTAAATTCATCAATAACCTTGAAGGTAACCTCCTACCTATGCGTGGTAAAACCAATCATGATGAACTGAAACTTAAAAGCTTTAATTGGCAAGACAAGCTCAGGCCAAAAAGTAAGTTTGACATACTAATAGGAAATTAGAACGTGATTTAGGCTACTCAATTACAAATTATGCTGCAAAACAAATACAAGTGCACCAACCAAATAACCAATCAACGCAATCCAACTAATGCGTTTTAAGTACCAGAAAAAATCAATTTTTTCTAGCCCCATTACCGCCACTCCTGCAGCAGATCCAATTATCAAACAAGATCCACCTGTTCCAGCTGTATATGCGAGTAACTCCCAAAAATAATGATCTTGTGGATACTGCTCAAGTGAATACATACTTTGTAACGCAGCAACCAGTGGCACGTTATCCAAAACAGCTGATAATAATCCAATAGATATAGCTACCAAATTTATATCACCAATAGTTGTATTTAAAAATGCTGCTAACTCAGGTAATACCCCAACATATTCTAGTGAAGCAATACTCATTAGTATCCCAAAAAAAAATAAAATACTAGGCGTATCAATTTTTTGAATGGCATGGTTAACAGACAATACTCCTTTTTCCTCTGCAGGCTTTTTCTTGTGTAATAATTCGGTTACCACCCAAATAATACCAAGGCAAAGTAGCATACCCATATACGGTGGCAAATGCGTAATCGTTTTAAAAATAGGGACAAAAAGTAACGACCCAATACCTACAATAAAAATCAAATTTCGCTCAAATAAATTTGAACTAGCATTTACTAGATCTGGGGTTGCTTGTTTTAATGCAATTTGACCTTTTATCATATAACTTATGATTAGAGTTGGAATAACCATACTGACTAAGCTGGCAAAAAACACCTGTTTCACAATATTGAAAGGCGTAATTTGACCTCCAATCCACAGCATCGTTGTTGTGACGTCTCCTATTGGACTCCACGCGCCACCTGCATTTGAAGAAATAATTACTAGTCCAAGTAGCATCCATTTGGTTTTTTTATCTTCAATCAACTTATTTAAGATGGATATCATCACAATTGTAGTTGTTAAATTATCCAATACTGCAGACAAGAAAAATGTAATAATTGCGATAAGCCAAATGAGCTTTGTTTTATGTGTGGTTTTTATACTTTCTGTAATACTTTGAAATCCGTCATGGGCATCAATTAACTCTACAATGGTCATGGCGCCCAATAAAAAAAATACGATTTCGCTAATCGCACTTAAATGATGCGTAAGCGATTCTATCACAATTTCCGAATCTGGCGCATTCAATACAATTAATGTCCAACACAAAACAGCTGTAATAAGTGCCGTTGCCGATTTGTTTATATGAATGGTGTGTTCAAGTGTAATGAAGGCATAGCCCAAAACAAAAATGATAAGTAAAATTGGTACTAACATAAACATCTAATTTAACTATTCTTGGCTCTCTTTTTCTAGCATCAAATAAGCCTTAATAAAGCCCTCTATTTCTCCATCCATCACAGGTCCTACATTACCTGCTTCATAATCGGTACGGTGATCTTTAATCATTTTGTATGGATGAAATACATAGCTCCGTATCTGACTTCCCCACTCTATCTTTTTCTTGTTGGCATTAGTAGCATTCAGGGCTTCTTGGCGCTTGCGAAGCTCTTCTTCGTATAATCTACTCTTAAGCATTTTTAATGCAAGCTCTCTATTTTCACCCTGGGTTCTGGCCTGCTGGCATTCCACAATAAAACCACTAGGTCCATGCTTTAAACGAACGGCCGTTTCTACTTTATTTACGTTTTGACCACCACTACCGCCACTTCTATAAAACGCCCACTCTAAATCGGCAGGGTTAACAGTAATTTCTATTGAATCATCAATTAAGGGATATACATATACAGAGGCAAAAGAAGTATGCCTTCTGGCATTGCTATCAAATGGAGAAATGCGCACAAGACGGTGCACGCCACTTTCTGCTTTTAAAAAACCGTATGCAAAGTCCCCTTCAAATTGTAGGGTAGCACTTTTAATACCGGCGCCATCACCTGCCTGAAAATCTATTTCGGTTACTTTCCATCCTTGCTTTTCGCCATACATGCGGTACATGCGTAATAACATTTCGGCCCAGTCTTGACTTTCTGTTCCACCAGCACCCGGATTAATTTGTAAAACGGCCGTGAGCTCGTCTTCAGGTTTATTGAGCGTGCTTTTAAATTCGGCTTCTTCTATTTGCTCAAGAGCGGTACCATGCGCCTCTTTGGTTTCTTCTTCGGTGGCATCACCAGATTTCCAAAATTCAAATAGTGTAGCAAAATCTTCTACACTACTTTCTACTTGCTTGAAAAGCTTTAACCAATATTCGTTTACTTTAATTTCTTTCATGATGCCAGTAGCTCTGGTATTGTCATCCCAGAAGCCAGGCGAAAGCGAAAGCTGCTTATCTGTATCTACTTTGTATATGCGGTTCTCAACGTCAAAGAAACCTCCTCAAAACCGTAACTCGGTCTCTCATATACTTAATCTGCTCTTGTGTCATATCAAAACAATTAATTCAAAATAAAAAAACCATAAGCCTCGTAAGCCGGATTCTGTTTCTAAACCATCATTTATCTAGTTGTATTATTACTAATACAATCTTGCTGCCTACCCTGGAACCCTTCCAATAAATTGGAATCAAACGAGCCGCTTTCAAAGATTCCTATACATGGCATTACAACACCCAAGGTTTACCCTCCTTTGCTGTTACCAACAAAAGCT
>JACCDN011244045.1_pt1 | contig 20573 bp, 25 predicted proteins | sample 7441691 | NCBI WGS metagenome assembly JACCDN01 (sample SAMN15323439, study PRJNA562643) | freshwater metagenome | isolation source: river surface water | place: USA:Blue River Watershed | collected 2017-08-16 | reverse complement strand
TACATCTACCATTGCGCCATGGGTTGGTATTCAGATTTCAAAGCTAAGCGCGCTGCAAAAGCTGCAGGAAAGCTCTACCAAGCACAATTGGCATCTTGGCAGGAAGATCTTGCATCTCTCGACAAACTCATCACGGTATTTACCGCGGCAAGCAATGGTGAAGATTCTGTTCCCAACACAATGATGCAAAAGCCAGGCGAACACACTTTATGGAGCGCACCTGCCATCTTCCATGAGGTCGGGCGCGAACCTTCTCGTTATGTCGGAGGGTCGACCGGTGTAAGCGTTCCTATCGGTGGCGGAGTCCGCTTTAAAGTCGGAGCTCAACGTGGTGCGCTAGTACCGGGTGCAGAACTACAAATGGATAAGGATCAAGGCATCGTCATGCTGACGACCGAGCGCCTCATATTCGTAGGCCCACTTAAGACGCAGGAGTGGAACTTCGACAAATTGCTCATGCTCTCAACGACAGATGATGAATCTGATTACTTTATTAATGTCTCTAACCGCCAAAAAACTTCAGGTGTTCGCTTTGATCCTGAAACAGGTCGCGAGTTCAATCGCTTCTTAGGTTCGGCCGCCGCCGCCCACGAACATGGTTATGAAGAGTTGCTGAGTGAATTGGCAAAGCTCAAAAAAGAAGCTCTCGCCAACGAACCAAAGTTAAAGGCTCTTACCTCACCTGACATTTAGGACAGAAGTGCGATGAGCGATTACCAAAGGCAATACGCCTAATCTGGCGACCGCAGCGTGGACAGGGTTCACCTTCTTGCCCATAGGCAGCAAGGGATGTCTCAAAGAATCCACTTTCTCCATTGACGTTGATATACATCGCATCAAAGGATGTGCCACCCACCTCAACCGCCTCAGCCATCACTTGAGTAGCGGCATCAACTAAAGAGCCAATTTTCTTAACCGATAGATCGGAAGCAGCAATCTCAGGATGAATCTTTGCCCGCCATAGAGACTCATCGGCATAGATATTTCCCACACCACTCATAATTTCTTGATTGAGAATCACGCTCTTAATCGCAGCCTTACGTGACTTCATTCTTGCAATAACAGCATCCCTATCAAATGCTGGATCAAAGGGATCGACTGCGATATGGAGAGCAGATGTTGGAACACCTTCTGTTAACTCTTCAACAGATAACCAACCAAATGTCCGTTGATCGCTAAAGATTAGCTCTTGCCTCTTCAAGCCCTTTCTCAGATCAAACTTTGCCCTCACATGCTTTGGCTCAGTTCGATCTTTACGGGCAAATAAGAACTGCCCTGACATCCCAAGGTGGGCGACTAAGGCGAGGTCTCTCTCTAATACAAGCCATAAGAACTTGCCCCGGCGATTTACCTCTTTAATCCGGCTGCCGACAACCATCTGCAGCGGCCCTATGGATGCAGGCTTTAACACGCGAGGATGTAAATCTGCAGCCGATGAGATTGAGTAGCCGGTTGCAAACTGCGCCAATCCCTTTCGGACTGTCTCGACCTCAGGTAGCTCAGGCATGGGTGTAAGTGAATTAGAGAATCGGGCACCCCGCAACTTGTCGGTGCTCACCCATAGATTAAATCCATGTTCAGAACATTCTTCTCGACCTTACGCCAAGCCCGTATCGATGCCGAACTGCAAGAGATCATCACTGAGGGCAATCGCACCCGAGAGAGCGCAGGTGCTATTCGTGACTTCCTCCTTAAGGTCCTACAAGAGGATATCGACGGCAAAGAAAAGTTCAACGATGAGATCTTGCAGGAAGCAGCTGGACTCATTGAAGAGCTAGGGCCGGGTGCCTTCTATTGGATGACAGATATCGCTGTGCAGATGACAGTTCTAGCCCAATGCGCCTTAAGGGGTATACCGACCAATGTGGAGGCAGAGCTGGGTAAGGATGCGGGTGCGAAGGAGATTGTTAAATGCGTGGTTCGGATTTAATTTCTGGTAACTCTTAATCACCGGGTCGGGGGTTCGAGTCCCTCACAACCCACTTAGAAGTTCAGAATTTTGAGCGTAAAAGTGGATGTACTAGGACTAGTACTCATCCGGATAAATTCAGAGTAGCAACGAATTAGCAACAGAATTTTGGGAATAAACCCTCTCTGTTGGATGTTTTCATCCTTACAGAGTTGCGGTGCAGAACTGAAGTGCTTGATGCAGGGGTCCGCGCAGCTAACAACTAGCAGAAGGACTCCAAATGGGACCCCAAATCGAAGTACAGAAGAAGAAACGTCAGGTTAGCGCTGAAAAGCGCGCAAATGGTCAGGGAAGCATCTACTACGTTCCCACAAAGACCGGAAAACGTTCCTACAAAGCAGCAATTCACGATATGAATGGCAAGCGCCGGACAAAGACGTTCAAATCTAAGACTGAAGCAGAAGACTGGCTCGCAGACCAAAAGCGTTCTCGCAATGCTGGTCAAAATACTTACGCCAACAATCCAAAGATGACGGTTGCTGAATTCATGAATAAGTGGCTTCAGGAGAAATATGGCACTGAAGAATCAAGCACAAAGCGCTTCTATGGAAATGCGATTCGCATTCATATCATCCCTGCCTTTGGGAAGCTAAGAGCTAGTGCGCTATCTGCAAAGGCTATTGAAAATCATTTACGCGACATGGCTGCAAATGGAGCAGGCGAAGGGACCGTTAAGAGCGTTCGTGCGACTCTTTCAGTAGCTTTCAGCGACGCAGTGCGCCATGGAGACTTGCCTCGTAACCCTGTTCTCCATGTCGTCATGCCTAATATGCATGCAAAACCGACCAAGCCAATTCCCCGCAAGGATTGGGAGAAGATTTACTTGAAGGCGACAGAAGAGCCATACATGCATGCTCGTGTTGAAATTGGTGGCATTGAAGGATTGCGTCCAGGTGAGGCACTTGGCCTTAAATGGAGCGACCTCAACATTGAAGAGAACACTCTCTATATCGAACGCCAGGCTCAAAGAATTAAGGGAAAGGGAATAGTTTTCACGGCTGTGAAGCAAAAGGAAGAGCGACCTGTACTCATTTCGGAAGAAGCTATGCGCATTCTGCTTAATCACAAGCGTCACCAAGCTCTTCAGAAGGCAAGTTGGGAGGAAGATAACGACCTCTTGTTCCCCAATTCAAAGGGAAAACCGCAGGATGAAAAGCGGACCGCAAAAGGTTTAAGGCGCTTTGCAGGGATGCCTGGGTAAAGGAGTATCAGGTATACCAAATGCGCAAAACTGCCTTTACCAACATGGCGTCTTTGACAGACCCACGCACTTTGCTCGACTACACGGGCCACTCAAACCTTTCTGTGGTTATGAAAAGTTACTTTTTTTCAACTAATGAATCGATGGCGCGTGCTGTGAGCGAAATGGACAAATTGCGACCAACAGGAAGTGCTTAGGAATTAAGATTTCTTCTTACTGGCGTCTACTTGTATTCAAACCAACGCTGGAGCAGCCAGTGACAATGGACTGTCTTACCCAATAACGCTTCAAGTTTTGAGGCAACTGGATATACATTCAAAGGCCTAACGTCATCAATGAGTCCGATAGCGAATTCCTCAGACAGATTAAGATTACTAATCTCGTTCTCCGACTCAACTTCTAACTTAAAGATGACGGAACCATCCAACCAGGGCGGAGCCTCCTGTTGAATCCATCGAGAATGCTGACCAACTTCTAGCCCCAGCATAAGCAAATTTAAGCCTCCTACGACGAGATTTATACCTCGATGCTTATCCAAATTCCAAAGATGGTGGAGTTGCCAAAGTGGAGAAGACTCAATCACTTTCTTACGCTCTGAGTTTGAATCTGCAAAATCTTGGAAGTTAAATGGTTGAACTTCTCTTAGGTCATTGAGAAGAGTTTCATCCGCTAGTCCAGCATGCCATTTCTTGCCCTCAAAGTGCTTTACCGAATCGAAAATCGGAAACTTAATTTGCTGAAGAGACCAATTATCCAATAGCGCAAAATCTGTTGGATTCGCTTTTTCCAGGAAGTAATTAAAGGCAATGTCCAAGCTTGACCTTAAATTATGGACAACATCTCCAACCAGAACTCCGAGAAGGAGCGGTGTGGACTCGTCCATTCTGAGAATTAGGTTCCATTCCCTTGAAGATAATTGCTCACGCTCCACGCGAAAACTCGACGAATTCAAGAACATAATACATCTGTCATCAAGTTCTTCTATGAGTGATTTTGCTCTTGCGATTTTTGCTTCAACTTCAGGGATGAAATTCACTTAATCATTTCCTGAGTTTTCTGACCAAAGCCTATTAATTACATCCCGAGTCTTCTTCTGGTATATCTCAATCAAACTTTTCGCTGACTCCACTCTAGAGGCCTCATCGTCAATCATTCCGACAATATCCTTCTGCTCATCTATTGTCGGTACGGGAATTTGAAATGGCTTAAGTGAAGCGCCGGTTATCTGAGGTTGCGCAGAACCTGTTATAACGGACGACAAGTCAGTGCTAGTCATCAAATAAAGCAGGAATTTCTTATCTAGAATTTCTTGCTTTGGACTCACAACCATTGCATTGCCGGTTATCCAAGATTCTGGCTCCGTAAAATTAACGGTTCCGCAAGTTGCTCCTCTGCAAGTAATTGCGACTTCAGCCTCTGCGTGATTAAATTTATCGTAATAACCAATTACGCCATTTGCCCCATAAACTTTATAAGGACCAAATTCCTGAATCTCAGAACCTGTTATTGTCTTGGGTTGATATACGTCACAAAGGTCGCCCAACGCACGCATTTCCCACGTAGGATTCAAACTTAATTTGGGTGACCAATTATCAACTATTTGTTTTGCTCCAGAAATGATTGCGGCGTAGCCATCTAGCTCAGTGACAATCTGCTCTTGGACCTCCAGGGGTGGAAGAGGAATTTCAATTCTTGCAATATCCTCAAGCTTCAATGACGGATAGGTTTGGTCAGCGGTCAAAGCCCTTGCATCTATTTTTGTCAGCATGAAATAGACAAACTTATTGAATGCCAATTCAGGTTTTGTATTAATTGTTCCGAGATGGCTAGCGACATAACCATCCACGCCCATAATTACTCTATGGTTTAGAAATGTCGATGCACCGCTCTTTGGGAAAAGAATAGTGCCTTTCCTAAAAAGCTTCATTCCCTTAGTCCCCGATTCGCTTAAATAATCGTTGACCTTCGAAAGATTTGTTGAAAGGTGCACTGCGCCAACATCAGAAGTCCTGAAAAATGGGTATTTGCCTCCACTAAAAGATTCATCGTCTTGCGGTGCAGAATTTCCCGCTGAAATCTCACTAATTTCCGAAAGCCTTACCATGGGCCATCTGGAATGAGAATAGTCAGCGCCAACTTTGTATTTGTCGCCTGAAAGGTTGTAGTTCCCGTCTGTCGAAATCTCTTCCTTACTAACAAAAGTGATGATTGGATTGTCAAGACTGCTCCCAGTCGCCCAAGATTGCAGCAATTTAAGGGCTCCGGGCAAATCGTTTTGAGACACAGCTCGTTTCGTTGCGCCTAAGTCAAAACCATCTGCAGAGATTTTAATGAATGCAATCTCTGGCTTTTGTTTCGCCAATTCGTTATCCATGAACAAAATACTCGTCTTGACACCACTATAAGGTTGAAAAACTCCACCAGGTAGAGAGACAACGGCAAACAAACCATTTTCAATTAAATTCTTTCGAAGCTCTTTATATGCCTTTCCACTTTGAAAGATAATTCCTTCGGGTACGACAATACCTGCGCGTCCTTTAGGCTTTAAATGGTTAATGATGTAATCAACAAAAAGAACTTCCGCACGATTTGAGGTAACGCCAAACTTATTGTGTGGCTTGATTCCACCTTTAGGTGACATAAATGGAGGGTTGGCAAGGATGACGTCATATTTGTCATTCCAGCGTTCCTCGCTAGTTAGGGAGTCGTACTGAAAAATCTGTGGATTCTTAAATTGATGCAAGTACATATTTACCTGGGCAATACGCACCATTGTTGGGTCTATGTCGTACCCCTGAAGGTTTGACATTAACTTCTTGCGCTCGTCAGGAGTTAATGGCTTTTCTTTCTTATTCGGGTCATTTTGTCCATCATGTTGCTCCAGGATGTGGTTATAGGTACTTACCAAGAAGCCACCAGTGCCACATGCAGGGTCTAGAACTTTGTCATCCTTGGTTGGGTTAATTACATCAACGATGAAATCGATAATGTGACGTGGGGTTCGGAACTGTCCTGCATCGCCCTGTGAGGACATAATGGAAAGCAAATATTCGTAGGCGTTTCCAAGTTCTTCTGGATGGATGTAGTCGAAGTACGAGATTTCCTTGAGGAATAAACCCAATGTCTCGGGTGAGCGATAAGGTAAGAATGCGGCCCTGAATATTGTTCTAAATAGCTCTGGTAATTGCTTCGCCTCTGAGAACTTTGTAAGTGCTTCGCTATATAAGTCCATTTTTTCCTGATTACCCATTCGGGTACTCATTAGGTTACTCCACGCATATTTTGATAAGTCTTCAACAAAAAATGACGCTTCCCCGCCGGCTTTAACGGATGCTTGGTCCATGTCATCCATAAACTTATAGATGAGGGCATATGTAATTTGGTCAATCTGTGTAGTTGGGTTTGGCGCAACTCCCACGAGCACATCACGCGCAGCATCAATATGTCTTTTTGTCTCTGAATTAAGCAATTTAGATTCCTGTCAGATGGTAGGCGTAGTCGTGGATATATTGCGGCACAATGTTCTTAAAGCCATTCAAGCGCTCATAATCGGCAAAATCAAACGATGCGCAGTTATGGAATCTTGCAAGTTGTTTAGTTTTCACAATATCTCGAACTTCATCATCCACAATGAATGCCTTGAAGAAATTCTTAACGGGCTGGAAATGCTCCTGGTCGACCGTGTGGGTCACTATGAACTTTTCCCATTCCGACTCTAGGAGTTCATCCTTCATCTCAAAGGATTCTTTCTCGCCAAATGCGACTTCGAGGAACTCTCGCACAGAGATTCGACGGTCGACGTTAAAAACTTTTCGCACTCTGTCGAGATTCAAGAAGTTCTTTGGCTTATCGAATATGTTCTCGCGTACATACTCTTCGGCAGCCTTAACATCTCCATTTTTCCAAAGGGCAACTAGTACGTCATCCCCTGTTACATCTTGCTCCACAGCGCTCTTGAAGCCTTCACGGTCAATCTTCATGATGACACCCTCAGACGTTTCCGTAAGGGTTTTAATCTCATCATGGGTTGCTAAATTGATATCTCCAACTGGCTTAGGCAGTGTAGGTCCAGGTCCTGGAGGTGGCAAAGCTCCAGAATCAATCTTTGGAAGCTTTATCTTCTCGTCGTAGTCGAATTCATTCTCGAAGTATTCGCATGTTGCAAAGAAATCGAAGAATTTGAACTTTACCTTTGGAATGCTCTCATCAATATCAGAGTAATTGTTGTAGTCAAAGGTCCACTTACGTGTACCACGACCCTTCATCTGTACAAATTCAGCTGGACTAAAAACTGGGCGCATAAGTGCGATATTAAGGATGTCCTGGCAGTCATAACCGGTAGTCATCATTCCTACAGTCACTGCAACTCGAGTCTTACTTGATTCATATCCTTCAGGATTCTTGGCTTTGCCATTGAGTGCATTGTTAGCAAAGTTAATTGTCATTTGTTGGGCTCCGGTGACATCAGAGGTCACCTGGGCTGCAAAGTCTGAATGGCCATAAGTCTCCGGCCAGCGCTCTAGAGCCAACTTATTCAAGATGTTTGTTAATCGAGCTGCGTGCTTCTGAGAAACCGCAAATACGAGAGTTTTTCCAAACAGCGGGACACCTAGGCCTTGAGCAATTGGGTCAAATAAGCCGTTATCAAGAAGAGCTCTGCACATAGCAATATTTGTTTCTTCGTTAAAGATTTTGCGCTCAAAGTGCTTTTCGTTGTATTGACCTTCAACCTCAACACCTGATTCATCCAAAATGCGGACCGAATATCCTTCTTCAGAAAGCAGTTGTGTAGTCACTTCTGTACGGGCATCAACCAGAGTTGGGGTAATCAAATACCCGTCCTTCGCACCCTTTTCTAGGTCGTATGAAAAAGTTGGATGTCCTGGCTCGCATCCAAAGGTTCTATAAGTGTCAATCAAAAGGCGACGCTCGTATTCACGCTGGTCATCTGAATTAGCGCTGTCAAAACCTCGTAAGTAATTCTTAGGGGTTGCGGTGAGACCCAACTTGTAACCTACAAAGTACTCAAATACCGCTCTTGAATTACCGCCGATAGAGCGGTGGGCTTCGTCCGAGATAACAAGCTCGAAATCAGTAGGTGAGAACTCTTTGCGGTACTTATCCCCCGCCAAGAACGACTGCACTGTAGAAACCACTACTTCCGCATTAGCCCAGTCGTTTCGATTTTCTTTGAAAATCTTAACTGTGTAGTCCTTACCGAGGTACTGCACAAATGCTTTATATGCCTGGTCCTCTAGTTCAAGACGGTCAACTAAGAATAGAACTCGGCGCGCATTTCCTGACTTAAGAAACATCTTGATGACGGCGGAAGAAATTAGAGTCTTTCCTGTACCCGTTGCCATTTCAAATAGGTAACGTTGAGAGCCTTTCTTGGCACTTTCCTGAATAGCTCGCAAAGCATCAACCTGATAGGGACGCATTTGCTTGAGGTTATTCTTCTTGAGAAAACCGGCGATGCGACTAGGGTCTTGGAAATCAGGGTCAGATGCATAGTTTGGGAACTGGCTGGCGATGATGTAATTCTCATCGACTATCGTGGAAGCCAATTCATCGGGATTGGGCTGATAGCTCTTGTGCTGAGAAATCGATTCCGGTGAAGGGAAACTAATGACGGTTTCGGGATTTCCAAAAGTTGTATCCCAAAAATAGTGAAGGTCACCGTTACTCAGAATTATGAAGCGAGCGCCGATACTTGCCGCGTACTTGCGAGCCTGTTCCTTGGCAGATAGTGGGTCAATGGTTGAGCGCTTGGCTTCTAGGACAACCAGGGGCTTCTTATCTGTATCGATTAAAAGAAAGTCGATGGCACCCTTTTGTCCGGAGCGAGAAACAGCTTTCTCAAGGTCATCACCAAGGTCAGCATATTTAACTCCAGCCTCGACTTGAATGTTGGCGGAACCACCAAGGCCGTCCTCAAAGCGCCAGCCTGCAGCTTCTAGGAGCTTGTTAATCTTGATACGAGCTTGTGCCTCATTCTCCTTAGCCATGGCTAATAGGTGCCATTCTGGGAGTTGGGGCGCTTTTCCATAGGCTAAAGATAGCCAAAATCACCGGGCAGGCATACAAGGTCGCGGGAATTAGACCCCCCTAGGTTAAGCCAATGCCGGCATGGGCCTCTATCAGGCCTTATAGACAGGTGTTAAGAGGCTTCTAGAGCAGTAGCTTTTTGAAATGCATAAATAGGGCTGTTTTACGGCGTTTCTGATGTGAAGTGAAATTCTTTTTCCTAATCTTGCAAGGTTCACTGGGACAGGACTTTATTTTCCACGTATCTTTGAAATAGCAAGAAGATATCTAGCGCAGAAATAATGCATTAGTTCTCCCGCCCCCGAGGGTTGCAAGGCGAGAACTCCTAGAGATGCTTCGGCATTAGAAGAGAATTGTTGTGGAATAAGTTTCAACTAATATGAACAAGCGGGAGTGCGCCGTCTTAGAAAGTCAGCACCACCGGCAGGTTTACCGGGTGTAGCACGAGGCTCAGCTAGAGAAACCTATGAACCTGTTTACCCTGCAAGAAAACTGGTTCATAGATTCGAGTGAGAGTCCCGTGCAGTCAAGGCAGGCCCGATGCACCAAGTACAAAGGTCTTGAAGTTACGTTCAAGACGGCGTCTTTCACATCTACTGGCCCTGAAAATTAGATAATTCCTGATTTTAGTTTTGCGAAAGGCAAGCACAATACGTACATACCTGAAGCTAAAGCTCCTTACCCGAAAGGGTAAGGGGTGGCACATCCGCACGCCCTGAACAAAGGATGTTGCTAAGCGCTCGCTGCCCCTGGAGCGCCGAAGGCGCGAGCAATCTCTTCAATGTCCCGCCCCAGCCAACTCCACGCAAGTGGTAATCGCTGAGAAGGGCGGGGCGTTGAAGGGGTTTGCGAGCGCTTTACGACCTTGTCCTTAATAAACATAGACATACATAAGGAAAGACATAGAAGCCCTAATACAAGGGCGCCAAATAGATATAGATAGGAGTACAGATGTACCCAGTAAATGGTCAGTTCAACCCAAAGCACCTAACCCCTGAGCAGGTAGCGGAGCGCCTCGGCGTTAAAACCTCCACGGTCTATGCCTGGATATCTAGAGGCGAAATGCAGGCCTTCAAAGTGGATAGACGCCGTTTCATATCAGAGGAGCAGGTCAACAATTTTCGGCAAAGGCGAGGAGATGGCGACTTCGTCGATTCCAGATATGCAAATGGCCCACTTAGATAAGAAATCAATATGAAAAAGACATATGGCTCAAGGAATATCTTCAATGTTGCACAGGCGGCACACACAATGCATTTAAGCGTTGATGAGGTTGAAAGCCTTTTGGCCAACGGCCTAATGGGATTTACACCAGGCATCAATGGACCGGTCATTACAGCCGCGGACATGAATAGCTTTTATTTAGGGCGAAGGCCGACATCTGAGCCAGATTTCAAGCCCGAAAAACCTAAGCGTAAGTTGCCGAAGTACTACGTCAAGGCAAAGACGAGACGCTAGTCGACCTTGTTATTAGATAAGAGGACCTTGCAAGGCGTGACTAACCCGGTTACACAGATACGAGCGAACGCTTTCTTTAGGCAGTAGCCGAAATTATCACTATGGCCAAGGAAGGGTTGTGACCGTAGGTGAGACATAGCTACCTCTCTGAGGAGCCTCATCGACCTTGATTGTGCATGAAGCAGGAAAGAACATTGCGTAAGGATTCTCTGCTTTAGGGTTACCTGAGTTAGATTTCACCTGATAAAAAACAGCATCAGTCTGACCTGGTACGAGTCTAAGAATTAGGTAATCGCTAAAATATGTAGTCATTTGGGGTGAACTAGTGCCCGAACCTGTACTGCTTGCGAAATTCATGTACCAGCTATATGCACCCGTAATTGAACCTTCTGACATTACGCAACGAGCATCCCAATACTTAGTCTGACCGGCCAATCGTGGAACAAGTGAAAGCGTAGCCTTGATAGGGATATACGTCTTAACCCCTCGGACAAGTACCGTGGACGAAAATGTTCCACTATTTTCTCCATTTGTTACAAAGACATTGCATATTAGATTCTGGCCGACAATCTTGTTTAGAATATCTTGAGTAACAATGAAGCTGTCTCCAGTGCTTACGAAACCATTAGTGGTCATGAATGTAACACTTCCAACCGTAGTACCTTTAGCAGGCGTATATGCACATTTCACAGTAGAGCCAACCGCGAGGTCTGTATATGAATTCACGCCCTGAATATCGATTGCTACCGAATATGGTTGTAAGTCTTTTCCTATTTGGGCGCTAGTGAAACCAGAACTTGTCCCAGCTAAATTTGTGTAAGAGAATTTGCAGAATAAATACTTTCCGCGAATTGCATTTCGTAAATCCGAGGTAACGGTAAAGGGATTCTGTTTGGTGAGAACTGTGGCTAAGCTGGGGTCACTAGTTCCTCCCACTAGGAAAGTCACATCGAATCCTGAATTAATTCTGTCGCCATAGGAAGAATAAGTACCCGCACATCCAATTGTTTCATCGTTGGCTGGCGCGTAGTAAGTACCAGGTGAGTAGGTTCCTGTGAACTTGATATTGGAATAGTCAAACTTTATTACTTGAATTTCCGGGATTGCCGAGCCATAAGTTGCGACTGACTTCTTGGACACATTGCTCGTCAGGGTAGTCAAGCAATAAAGATACTTCCCTACATTCTGCTCCAAGAACGTCTTCGTTAAAGTTATGTTATTTCCATCAGCTACTTTGGTTGCTTGTGCAGAATCATAAGAAGCTGATTTCCCAGTCCAAAAGCTAGTCGATGTTTGAGTGAATCCATTTCCAGATGCGGGAGTGCAAGTCACTTGTTGAGTTCCATCAAGTGATAATGCGGCAGGCATTTTTGATAGCTCTGGATATGTGGTTACCGCCGGCGCTGCGGGGATTTCATAAACCGATTCTTCGGTTATTTTGCCATTTGAGTTTGAGACCTCGACAGAACACTTAATTTCCGCTGAACTAGAACCTGGTTCGAGAAGTACTGACTTGGCGTGAGAGTTATTGAAAGTATACGAACGAGATGTCCATGTAACGGTGGATGCCGAACCTGCACTTCCTTCAAAATTACATGTTAGCAAGTACCCACCTTGCTCCTGCATGCTGATTGTTGGCTTAACTGTGAATTCCGGTGGAAGGCGATTTGCAGTGACACTGTTCGTACGCAAAGTTGGAATACCAACTTTATTAATTGTGTCTATGTAATAGCTGAGCCGAACATAAACACTCGGAGATACCGTTTCGCAATCTTCTGCACCCCAGCTTGTAACCCCCGCCAAGGTGCGTTTTCCGGAAAGAACCGCAAATAGGGGTCCGCCGGAGTCTCCATTACACGCACCGGCAAAAACTCGCTCTTTCTTGTTGTACTTTCCGACAGCGAGCCAAACGTCGTTACGCCAACCTTTATATTTCTTCATGAAAATCGATTGGTCATCTACTACGGCTCGGCGAAGGTAAGTTGCGTTGTCACCGTTTTGGTCAATCCCCCACCCGACAATCTCATACTTCGTTTTCTTATTTGCCTGCAAAGTGGTTATTTGTTTTGAAGTGGGAAGACTAATTGTGCTGAATGCTGGAAGTTCCTCGTTGAGAAGTAGAAGTCCAATATCGTTTACACCTTGACTTGCGCTGTATTTTGGATTTCTCCAAGTTGCCGGGACGGCAATGAGTTTTGCTTCGTCTGCCAATCGGTCAGCTCCTGCTTTTACATAGTAAAAACCCTTATTTAGAACACAATGCGCAGCGGTGAGGACGATTTTGATTTGAATCGCAGTTCCGGTGCATATGAACTGAGGAGTGTCGCCAATAGATTCTTTGTGCCAAATAGACACGACGCTTGGATACTCTGAGGAGGCCGAGGTGACCTCATCGCCAAACGTGATTGCTTGCGCTGGGATAACGGCCGAAATCAGAACTGACCCGACGAGGCATGCGAATGGAAAGCGTCTGAGGATGTTCATGGATTCAGCCTATCCACCGCAACCGACACCTGTCCTTAAATTGAAGAAGAAATGGCAACGGGGCGGCAACTCGGATGGTCATTTTCGTGCCACTTTCGACATTCCATGGTGCGCTAGGCGCAGCAAAAAGGTTATCGCGCCGGTTAAGCAGTGCTTAAGACCATGCTTCCGATAACCCGGTGATAAGGACGGCGAGCCCGCTTCAATCGGAGCAGTGGCCCTACGCGTATTTCTTGATGAACCTGATGACCAGCTCGACCCATACTGTTGTGAGGGCTGCTTGAATTAGCAAGAATGCAAGAAATGGAACGGTGAATGGGATTGAGTCATAAAAGTCAGCCTTGTACCAAAAATTATCTAGGACCCAATTTGGTTGAAAAACCAAGGCAAACAAGAAAGTACATACAAGGATTGCGATTCTTGTAGGACGAAGCTGTTTCATTAGTTAGCCCTGACTGAAGCGAGCATTTCATCTGGACTTGGTGAGCCCTTCATACGTGTACCTACGTATCCCACCTCAATCGCCGTTTCAATGAGTTGCTGATACACAGGGACTGCCTTGAAATGGGACTTGATTTCATCTCCCATATTCATCGTGAACCGAAAAATGACATTCAAAATGGATGGATGACACTTACCCGGAATCATCAATCCAGACTTTGACTCGACGATTGCCATGCCGCAGCCGATGCCAATTAGCTTAGCGAGTATTTGGGTTGCCTCATCGTCCAAAGTCGGCGCCATTCGCGCTCGCAGAGCCCCGAGATACTTCTCAATAATGAATGTGTACTCAGATTCATTCTCAGGTGCAGAGAAAGCCTCGACTGAGGCACCGAAAGCCTTTTCCAAATTCCCTTGGTCCTTCTCTTTGACCATCAGATTCATATTGGGCACTCGCATCATGGAAGTGTTAGGCAACGTTAAGTTTGAATACTCCTCCGGCCTTACCTTTGGCAATACGCCGTTACCGGATGTGTAATCTAATTTCTTATTGAAGATTCCCATGATTATTTCTTTATATACCTTTCAGCATTTTCGATTGCCGTGGAGTTTGCAGCGAAGATAGTTTTCTTGCCATTCACAATTGCAATGACACCTCTACTTTTCATTGGCATCCAGGAAGTCTTCCAGCCCTGAATATCATCATAAAAAAGGCCGACGTGAGGCTTTGCTGTGTCGTCAGACCAGAAGAGAAGTCGAAGGTTAGTCACAAAGAGCCGACCCATTGATTGACCGTGTCTAGTTGCAAGAGGAATTTCTTTTGTGTTGTAAGGGCCATCCCAAACGTAATGTTCGCCTTCAATCAAATACGGAGCAATGAGCGCAATTGAAACGTCCTTATTAGGAATGATTGCTTTTAATTGTCCTGATTCTGGTCCATTAGGCACATGGAAATCACCGACAGTAGTCATGGCTATCTTCTCTTCAAACCCAAGTAGGAGAAGTACATGATTGCGCCACCAACTATCAACATACCCAGCCCAGCCACAGTCCCTGATACGGCGCCGGACATTGCAGAACCAGCCTGATAGCAGGTCACCTGTACTGCGCGCCCTCCGCCAAAACTGACGGTATCGCAATTTGAATCCGTCAATACTCCAAACCCATTGAAAACAAAAGTACCTCCACCGATTAGTCCGATGACTGACCACAACATAATTTCCTCCTCAAACTATACGAGCGGTGATTACTTTGGACGAACTACCGCAAAAATAACTGCCCAAAGAACAGCGCTTCCGATTCCCATACCAATTCCTCCTTGAGTCCATCCGCCAATGAAGCCAAGTGGAACAAATACTGCTGCGACGGTTGCAAATTTATCTCTCATCTAATCACCCTCCATAAACCTAGTGAATCATGCTCTCGGGATAATTGAAACAACTCTCTTCTTGCATTGCGTTTCCAGTAATGAATGGTCATAACTAATATTCCGCGTCTAGAAACTAACCAACACGCTTGTAGGGAAATCCCCCAGACACGAGTCGCGGATATCCCACCTGGCTCCACGGATGTGGCTGCGCCGCGATGAATGAGTTCCACAACTCAGCTGGCACGCCGTAGTACTCATAGAGTGCGCCATTCTTAAACTGCACTGTCATAACCTTGGTCCCATCGTTATATCCGGCCATTTGTACGTTATCTGACTGAATAACGACAAGTCTTCCTTGCGTCCCAACCGAGGACTGCTCATTCCGAGTTGAAGCTTCAGGGACTGAGGCGCAACTAGATGTCCCCAAGATAGAGATGAGAATTGCAACTGCTGGGCAATATCTATTCTTAAGTTGCATCCGGTCTTAACTTTCCGACAACCATGGTCACTGAAAGTGCGGCTAGACCTGCAATCAAAATGAAAAACGAATATGAGAAACCTTGCCTAATGAGCGCGACAACAAATGCAATTGGAGTTGACATACCCATGGGCGTAAAGGCCATTCCAACCGTCCGAGGAAAAAGGAAGATGCCTACCAAGGTTAGAACACCTAAAGTCACGAGAAGACTCACGAGGCCTGAACCAAAAAACGAGCTCTCATCACTGGTTTTCGTCCAGGCTGCCCCTAAGTATGAAAATAGAAGCCCAATTCCTGCAATAAATCCGATCACTTTCCTACCCCTATTCTTTTCTGTATTTCTATTGTCGTTCCTGAATCTTTGCCTGTACAGCAACTAGTGGTCCTGTTGATGCGCGCTCCCATTCAAGTGTTTGAGCCGCATTTTGGCCGACACAATTCAAAAATGTATTTGCTTCGACTGCGCAAGATTCGGCTACCGATTGTATTTTTCTCTGGTAATTGAGCCAGTAGAGATAAGCATCCGCCCATTCCATTAGTAATTCGCGCGAAATGCCACCTACTGAACTACCCGGACCAATGGCTTCCCAATTTTCATTAAGGTGAGTTTTCAAATCATTCGTAGCATTTTCAATTCCATCCAAAGCGGAAGGATTGAGCTTGGAGATTCTTAACGCATTTTCCGCAGAGGGGTCCTGCTGCGCGCTGGCCGTCAATCCTTGAAAAACAGCAACGGCATCCTCAATTTTCGCGATATCAGAACTTGCGTCAAATGACACTTGAGACGTTGGCGATGACCCACAGCCAGAAAGCAGCAAAATGAGGGCAGAGAAAAGTGATAGGGGCTTGAATATATGCATACCTAAGTATTGCCTGAATTATTGTTTTCGCCAGGATTAAATTCACTTTTTTCAGTCATACTTGGGGCATGTTTGATACGCCCCTGACGCCTGCTCGGCGTCTTAGAGAACAACGTGAATATGTGAAGAGCGTCGCTGCATTCGCAAAGCCTGCCAAGATGGGGAGATTAGAGGCTATTGCAGCCGATGATGCTGAGAATTCCCTCGCGGCGTATTTTACGGATATATATGTTCCAACATCTTTCATGATGATATTTATGGTCTACTCCGAAGATGACAACAAAATAGCTAAGCGATTCTCTGATACTTATTCGTCCATGGGCCATGAATTCTTAGCCATAAACGATTTTTGTAACTTGACAGGAATGAGCGTTCTTAAGGTTGCGAAAAATGTTAAGAAGTTAGCACTCCCCTACATCAAGCAAGGCAAGAATCCAGACATCAGGTACGAGTTTGAAAAGAATGTCAGCGATACTGGTATTGAGCTGAGAGCAAATTACCTCTCGAAACTTTCAGACAAGGCCCAAGCGACCACGGTAAGTGACTACTTCCTTCAGATAGGGCTGAGCGTCTAGTTTATTTAGTAACTTTCTAAACAAGCAGTCTTTATGGAACCATCTGGCAATTTTGCTTCGGTTGTATATAAGGTTAAAGTCGGACAAAGATACGTTGCATCTACAACTGCAATCGAACTAAGGGTGGCACTTGCACTCGTACAGTCCACCATTTGTATTTTTTGACCATCAGCGTTCGTTACTTCCTCATAACAGGAACCAACTTCACCGAAATACATTGATGGCTGACTGTACGTGGTTGAACTACCAGTAGAATTTGAACTCCCTCCAAAAAGTATGGCACCAATAATGGTTAATGCAATTCCAGAAGCGATAACCGGTCCGGGCTGTTTGAAAGGTGAGGGCGGCACCAAGAATGGATACTGGGACAGAGTGACAACTTCTGGGTCGCGATAAGTTGGAATATCTATTTTCTTCAGTGCTTCTAGGTTCTTGAAATATCTGTAAATTACATGTGGGACCAGGAACACTCCCAGACCCCACCAGCCTTTAAGAAGTGTCTCACTCAACGCCATTCGAGACATAGCTAAACCGCATGCCTTGCAAGCATTCAACTCGTACTTACCCCGACGAACTGAATAAATAAAGGAAGTGACGATTGGTGCGGAGATTCTTGTCGCCGGTGCAAATCCACATACATCACACTCATGCGGATAAGTTGCCCTGCCTCGTGGTGCCCGATAATTGGATGAAGATGGCGAATCTTCCTTTCCTAGCAATCCTAATTTTTCTCGATTTTCTAGATATTCCCAAGCATGATTGAGCCTAGAGCTAGCTTCCTTCGCCCGCTCTTGAGATGCATCGTCCTGACCTGCTTTGTCTGGGTGTACTAAAACAATCATCCGTCGATAGGACGCTTTGAGCTCCTTAAAACTTGCGCCTTGTGTACATCCAAGGATTTCGCGCGCCTTTAATTCATTCATGGCTGGGCTTACTTGTATCCCTCATAAACCCAAGATGAAAGGGTGCTTGTTCCTGTTGTAATACTGCACGAGTAATGCCACGAAGGGTTGCTTACGCATGCCTGGTTATAGGCAGAAACGAACTTTCTCATCACGGCGACATCTTTGGAGTTAAAACACTTTGAAGAACCCGTATAGATGCGGGCGAATATATAAGACTTGAACCAATCATCCTGAGTCTTTGATTCCTTGAAATACGCTGTCCGAAGCTTTGAGTAACTAGCCCATTTCTTAGGTTTCAGACAGTCAAATAGGCCGGCTTGAGCTGGTGCCTGCGGGCCGACCACAACGAGGGCGGTCAAAAGGAGAGTAAGTACCATTCCTGAGGATGTTCGCTTCACTGGGCGAGAGTAGCAACGGAGTAGCAACGTGGATACGCAAAAGTGGCCACTAATCCGAGTTTTCCTCTTTGCTAAGCCTAGCAAAGGCGTTATTGTGCGCGTAAGGCAGTGCGTAAGACCATGCTTCCGATAACTCTTAATCACCGGGCAGGTTTTTGACCAGTCACTATTGTTGCCATCTACTTGCTTTACTTGGGCTCACCAAAAAAACAAAGTTCACAATTGGAAAGAGCAACCACCACCCTGAATGATCCGTGTCATGCATTCGACGAATAGCAACGGTTATAGATGGCACGAAGAGCAATACGGCAACTAGGTTCTCAAGCTGATTACCTGGGATAAAGATGTCGGCGATGCTCGCACCAAGACTGACCAACCAGGTAAAGAGAACGAAGTACCAATACTGCAGGCGGGTGGCTACGCCATCGATCTTGAAGAACTGGCCAAGGGTCGCAATATTTATGTCTAGGAAGTTTTGCATAGCTAAAGACTACTTCCCGAAGGCGGGACTTTTTTGAAGGAAGGCCACTACCTGATCAGCATAGTTTGTCGGCAACTTAGGGCTGTGGACTCCTCCAGAAATTCGCCAGAGAACAGTTGGTGCTTTACAGCCAAAGGCGCTCTGGACAATCGTTTCTTGCCCTGGAATGAGTCGATCAAAGTCCATCTTCTTTACCGCTGCTGGCGTAAATGTCGGCGCTTCACATTGATTGAGATTGGCTATGCGGTTTAAGGTCTCTTCTGCGCTGGTATAGGGATGAAAGTTATGGACTCCCCCACCAAATTTAATGGTGGCATCGTCGGTGCCATGGATATGCAAGAAGGAGAATGGTTTAGCGCTATTGCATTGTGCGTCTGCATCCAGTGCGCCTGCTAACGAGACAACCCCTGCAATGCGACCTGTGCTGCAGGCGAAGGCCAGTGACATGAATCCACCGTTTGAGTGACCGACCATATAGATACGGTTCTGGTCAACAGGAACAAGTAGAGCGATCTCATCAATCAGCGCATTGAGGTAGGTAATGTCATCGACTTCGATACCAGGCTTCTGGCAACAGGCTTTAGCTGCATTCCAGACTCTACGGCCATCGAGACCGATCGTTCCGTCAGGGGCGAGAAAGATCATGCCCGCTTTCTTCGCCGCAGCTGCTAACTTTGTATTTTTCTCTTGGCGTTCACCACTAGAGGAGGCGCTATGCATCAAGAGCAATAGTGGGGCTGGCTTTGTCAGCTTTCCTGGAAGTTGAACTGTGACAGGGCGATCTCCACCAACAGTCATCTTCGAAATCGTTGCACCTTCTGCAAGATGAGGCGAAGTCATGCCTCCCAGGATGAGGGCGCAAATAATTATCAATCGTTTAAGTAAATGCATTTACTTCTTCTCGACATCTTTCAAAATGGTGTGAATCTCTTGTGCCATCTTCTTGATCTCGGCAAGCTGTTGATCGGCCATCTCTCGAGCCTCTTTTGCATATTCAAACTCTGCGATGGATGCTGCGTGAGTTTCGCTAATCTGCTTGGCAACATCCTCAGATGATCTCTGCTGCCCCACCATGATGATTGAAAGAAGCACTAATTGAAGAAATGTCTGTGCTACCCAATCTACGATAACGAGGGTCTCACCGCTTCGAAGAGCAGCAGGTAATGAGAGCAGTGCAATGCCGGCAAAGAGGTAGGCGGCCCACATAGTCGAGACGCCCGAGGTGATTTTCTCGGCGATACGGCGATTGAGGGCGTTAATCCGGTCCATGTGCGAACGCTACCTATAAAATCACCAACATGGAAAAACTAGAGACTTTAATCGAGAAAATTATCTTTGCAGGGCGCTGGCTCTTGGCTCCGCTCTACATTGGACTGCTCCTTACCTTGGTCCCCATTCTTTACCGCTTCTTCCACTCGTTCTGGCACATGATGACTCATGTAGCGGATGCAACGGCGGCAGAAGTGACTCTAGAAGTCCTTGAACTCCTGGATACAGTCCTCCTTGCAAACTTAATTATCATCGTGCTCTTTGCAGGCTATGAGAACTTTGTATCGAAGATAACAATTGCAGAAGGTGCAAAAGATCGCCCACACTGGATGGGACATGTTGATTACAGCGGCCTCAAGATCAAGTTAATTGGTTCATTGGTAGCAATCTCAGTGATCGAACTATTAAAGGACTTTATGCAAGAGGGTCCTTACGATACTGCGCGCCAAGGATGGCGAATTGGTATTCATATGACTTTCGTAATCTCAGGAGTCCTCTTTGCTCTGATGGATATGATGGCAGATCGTCATAAATCACAGCGATAAGTCTTCAATAAAGAAACCCCTGCAGACTCTGCGGGGGTTTCTTTTTGCCCATTTACTGCAAGAGGCCGAGTTCGGATGCAGCCTGCACCAAT
>JACCDN011088813.1_pt1 | contig 20574 bp, 21 predicted proteins | sample 7441691 | NCBI WGS metagenome assembly JACCDN01 (sample SAMN15323439, study PRJNA562643) | freshwater metagenome | isolation source: river surface water | place: USA:Blue River Watershed | collected 2017-08-16 | reverse complement strand
CGAGTAGACGATGATAATACTAAAGTTGGTGCAAATTTTGATAATGGTGCCGGTCTAGACCTTTTTGGTCTTAACGTTGGTCTCTATGGTGATTCAAAAAAAGATTGTAATTGTAAAGCTATGCAAAGAAAAATGAATCAAGATATGAGCGATCGACAAATGCAACAATTACAAAAGAAAATGAAAAATTGTGGCTGTGCTGCTCAACAATCTCAAGGCACACCAAGACAACAAAGAAAAGCTGCTCGTCGTCAAAGTAATTACGATAACTAATATAAAAATAGTTTATCTAACTGGAGGTTAGTATGAAAAAATTAATGTTAACAACATTATCAATTGCAGCTCTAGCAGGTATTGCTATGGGTATCCATGCAAATGGTGGCGGTAACTTTGGTGCAGCATTTGGTGGTTCAATGGCAGGTAGTATGGTGGGTACATCTATTGCTAACTCTGGCTCACGCAACAGAGGTGGTAGTGACTGTTATTGCGATTGTTCACGAGAAACACGTCGTCTAGAAAAACGCATTCAACAACTAGAAAAACAAAACGACAAACTTCAAGACCAACTGGACAAATGCCGTAATAGATAACATTCTCACACAGCGCGCATAGTTCAAATTAGAAAGCGGAAATCGGTTCCCCCCTAGACCATTCCGCTTTTTCTTTTTATCTTTTTCACCCCTATACACCCCCCAAACTTCACACACCGTAACTCATGCGTTATGCTCGGCTCTTTATAAAACCTAAAAATCCAGCCGTCGCCAAGGCTATGGCGGACAAGAGAGAGTAGCTATGCATACCAATAATAATCTCAAAAAACAGGTTCACGACTACTGGAATATCGCCTCATGCGGAACCGAGTTTATTGCAAAACCAAAATTTACACGCGACTACTTTGCAGCCATAGAAGAGTTTCGGTACACCATAGAGCCAGAAATTTTTGCTTTTGCACAATTCTCCCGCTACCACAAAAAACAGGTACTAGAAGTTGGCGTTGGCGCAGGAACCGATTTTATGCAATGGCTCAGATCTGGCGCATACGCTTCTGGTATCGACCTAACACCACAAGCAATTGACCACGTTACACAACGCTGTCTGCAAGAAGACCTGCAAGTACAACAACTCTTAGTTGCTGATGCAGAAAGCTTACCCTTTACAGCAGACAGTTTTGATCTTACCTACTCATGGGGCGTTATTCACCATTCACCAAACACACCACAAGCACTTGCTGAACTCATTAGAGTAACCAAACCTGGTGGCACTATTAAGTGCATGATCTATAACCGGTACTCGCTGTTTGCATGTTATATTTGGCTACGCTATGCCCTGTTTAAAGGCAAGCCTTTTCAAACACTCAGCACAGTATTGTATAACCATCAAGAAAGCCCTGGAACCAAAGCATATAGTTTTAAAGAAGTAGAACAGATGCTAGCAACACTGCCAGTGACGCTTGTGCAGATGTCAGCGCCTGCAACGGCACATGATCTGTTGTATTACAAAACAAAAACCATCCAACGCATTGCTCACCTTGCTGCCTGTATAGGCGGGTGGACACGAGTTGGATGGTTTTTAATGATCGAATTAAAGAAAAAAACTGATTAGCGTTTACGCATACCAGCACGCAAAATCTTCTTACGAAGACGAATGCTCTTTGGAGTAACTTCGATAAGTTCGTCGTTATTAATCCATTCCATGCACATTTCTAAAGTCATTTGACGTACAGGAGCCAACTTAACTGATTCATCCGTACCTGATGCACGCATGTTGGTAAGCTTTTTCGCTTTACATGGATTTAATTCTAAATCGCTGTCGCGGTTATGTTCACCAACGATCATACCTTCGTATATTTCTTGGCCTGGACCAACAAACAGTTCGCCACGAGCTTGCAATGCATCAAGTGCGTAACCTGTCGTTGAACCTGTTTCCATAGAAACTAATGCACCACGAATACGTCCAGGAATTTCACCTTTGTACGGTTCATAACCATGGAAACGAGTATTAAGTGTACCGGTACCACGAGTATCAGTTAAGAACTGACCACGGAATCCCAAAAGACCACGTGCAGGAACAGTAAATTCAAGGCGAACACGGCCACTATCAAGATGTTCCGCATTTTGCATTTCACCACGTCTAATACCAAGATGTTCAATAATAACGCCTTGATATGCACCTTCAACGTCAATCAATACGTACTCAATCGGTTCGCATTTTTGACCGTCGATATTTTTCATAATAACTTCAGGTGCAGATACTTGGAGTTCAAAACCTTCACGGCGCATATTTTCAATCAAAATACCAAGATGCAACTGACCACGACCAGATACTTTAAATGTTTCTGCTGAATCAGTTGGTTCTACACGCAACGCAACGTTCGTTTTTAATTCTTTTTCTAAACGTTCTTTAATGTGACGAGAAGTAAGTAACTTACCTTCTTGACCATTGAACGGAGAGTTGTTTACCGACATATATAACGATACGGTCGGTTCATCGATTGCAACATATTTGTAAGGAACTGGATTATCAACTGCGCATAATGTTGAACCAATTTCAACAGTATCAGCACCGGTGATAGCAACGATGTCACCAAACTCAACAGTTGGCACTTCAATTTTGCTTAGACCTGTAAAGGTGTACAACTTAGTAACACGCATTGGCTTACTTACCACGTCTCTATAACAATAGATAAACGGTTCACCAACTGACAACTTACCACTAAGTACGCGACCAACAGCAATAGTACCCAAGAAGTCTGAGTGATCAATATTGGTTACTAATACTTGTAATGATTCGCTGTATTCAACAGGAGCAGGCACATGATTAATAATAGCTTCAAAAATAGCTTCCATAGAATCTGTTTGTACGTTTGGATCTGTTGTTGCAAAACCCATACGACCTGAACCGTATAAAATAGGGAAATCTAATTGACTATCATTACGTGCTAAATCTAAGAAAAGATCGTGCACTAACGATTCTGTACGAGCAACGTCTGCATCTTTACGATCGATCTTGTTAATGAACACAATAGGACGAAGATTCAGTGCCAATGCTTTTTGTAATACAAAACGAGTACCTGGAAGTACACCTTCTGCAGCATCAACTAACAACAAGAAACCTTCAACCATTTGCAACGTACGTTCAACTTCGCCACCAAAATCAGCGTGGCCAGGAGTGTCTACAATGTTGATATGAAAATCTTTGTAATTAATACCAGTGTTTTTTGCAAGGATGGTAATACCACGTTCCCGCTCAATATCATTCGAGTCCATAACTCGATCGGTAGCTTGGTTTGAAGCCAATGTACCTGACTGTTGTAAGAGTTTATCAACCAAGGTTGTTTTACCATGATCAACGTGAGCAATAATAGCAATATTTCTAATACCTGAGCGAACTTTTTTCATATGGCAATCCACCTACACCCGTTACGCGATTATTAATTATTTTTAGGAGAAACCCCACCTGAGGGAAAATACTCTATTTGAAAGTGTACGATGGAGCTTGAAGTAAGTCAATCTGGGCGCAAAAAGCTCTCTACCACTCTTCTTGTTAAAAACAAGCTTTTTTAAGATCGATAGCCTATCCAGATGGTCACCGACACCACCTGTTTTTTAGAAAACCAAGACGGCTTGTGCTGAACTATACGGTATGCGCACGAACGACCCGGCTTAGTAAATACCATAAGAACTGGCTCTACTTGACTGGTTACGACTGATGCCCATCCAAACTGTTCCATCTCTTGCATACAGCTACGCGCTAGATCTACCAATGCCCCGTCTACTGATCCCTCTATCACTATTTCTTTCTTGTCTTGCACACACGTAACAAGACTATAACCCAACGGAAAATAGATATCATAAGAACGGGCTTCAATCTCTTTAAAACGTTCTTGCGGCGTAGAGATTGATTCTTGGCAGACAGGAGTAGGCTCTTGTGGCACTACCTGTTCAGATTGTTGTGCACTGCTACGCACATAAGGAGAAGCAATAATAAGTGCAGTATCAGGTGAAGCTGCTGCAGGAATCTGCGTTGCAGGAATAAGAGATACTGGTTTTTGTTTAACGCATCCACTTAAAAACAAAAGAAGAAGGGGGAAATTATAGACTAATTTCGTCACCTTCTTCATAGTATTTTGCCTTGACAACAGAGCGCTTACGCTGCTGTTTTTTCAGATTTTGCAGCTTGAGCTTTTTGTGCTTGCTGTTCTTTTTGTTCTTTAGTCAAGATCAATTCTTTTACTCGACCAGACTTACCAACACGGTCACGTAGATAGTAAAGCTTTGCACGGCGAACATCACCGTTACGTACCACTTTGATACTATCGATAACTGGAGCATAGTAAGGATAGATACGTTCTACCGCTACGTTGTTAGCACCAATTTTTCTTACAGTAAACGTACTTGACGCACCATTGTTTTTCATCGCGATAACATCGCCTTCAAACATTTGAATACGTTCTTTGTTACCTTCAGTAATACGTTGGCCAACAGCAATAGTGTCGCCTACGCTAAATTCTGGAAAATTACGTTCTGCAACGCCAATTTTGTTGATAGTTTCTTTAGTTAATTTTGCTGCTTTCATGCCCGAATCCTTCGACCTGTTAAACGCTTTATCTATCTGAAATAATAGTTAAGAATGTTATTTTATAATACTTTAAAAAATTGCTCCTGGCTAGCCCATACTTACAGGATTGAGCCCCAACCAGCGATCTAAAATAATCGCTACTGCCGATCTAACTGAAAGATGATTAAAATCAGAAAACCCTTCAAGCGGCCCTAAGAGATAATCACACTGTTCAATAAGCTCACGGCTTATACCGTGTGCCGTTCCAAAGACGAAAAGCACCGGTCTATCGTGCGCCCAAACCCGCTCCTGATCATAATAAGTAATAGCCGGAATGCCTTCGTACGATTTTGCTGAAGTAGCTACTAGCAGTGGTTTTTTACCCGTCTGGTGCTCAATAGCGGCGATAGTTTCTGTAAGCGTAGCTGCCAAACCCACGCGGCTTATAGCATCCGCCCTATCTTCGTTATAGCTGATACCAGCACCCTTCCAAAAACTTAAAAAAGTTTTCACAATCTCTTGTTGATCATATAACGGGGTAACTAAAAAATAGTGCTCAATACCATACGTACGGGACGAACGAGCAATATCATGAATATCTAAAGAAGCGACTGACGATGTCCCCACCTGCCCCTGCTGATTAACCACTACTTGATCATGCAAAAGCGCCACATAATGGAGCGGAATATTTTTTTTAACTTCACAGCGATCTTTACCTGTAAGCTCTGCACCACGCACCCAACCAAAGTGAGACTTTACCGAACGCTTTACTGCCGTTTCATAACGCCAGCGATCCATCAATGCATGATTACCAGAAAGTAATACTTCCGGAATGGCATGCCCCTTCCACTCGCGCGGAGGTACAGTATACGTAGGATAATCTACAAAAGCACCGGTAAAAGAATCATGTTCCACAGAACCCTCTTGCCCAACAACACCATCGATATAGCGCAACGCTGCTTCAAGCGTTACCATAACCGGCAGATCTCCACCCATCAGGACATAGTCCCCAATAGAGATTTCTAAATCCGCATACTCTTCATGTGCCCGCTGATCGATACCTTCGTAACGACCTGCAAAAAACATGACATGTTCATGTTTTTTAAGAATAGTACCCAGTTGCTTAGCTAATGGTTGTGTTAACTTTTTACCTTGCGGTGTAACAAAAATTTTAAATGCTTTACCGTGGCGTGCTTCTTGTTGTTCAACAATGCGTTCAATCACTTCTGGACGGATCGCCATACCAGCACCGTGGCCAGCAGTGGGACCATCAAGCCGTTCTTTAGGAGCGCACACCTCGGTAAACGCAACCACTTGAAAAGAAACAGCGCCCTTTTCTTGAGCGCGTTTTATAAGACTTGTAGACAAAAATTCGTCGTAGAGTCGAGGGAAAACTGTAGCAACTGAGATCTTCATAGATGCTTATTAACTACTTACTGAGCAGCAGAAAAAATTCCTGCAACTGGACGTATAGTTTTTTTGTTCACAGGAGCTAGCTCACCTTTACGAACACGACGTTCAAACTTAGCTACTGAATCTGAAGGTTGTGCACCTTTGCCGATCCAGCTGTTATATTTTTCGGTATCGAATTGGATGATTTCACCAGTTAATGCATTGATTGTACCGATATCATCGATAAACGCACCATCACGCTTTACACGTTGATCAACTGCTACCACACGGTAGAATGGAGCTTTTTTCTTACCAATACGAGAGAGGCGTAGTCTTACTGACATGCAGGAAATCCTTCTTAAACAGAATATTGAGCTTACTTAATTTGGAGCTTTTTAGTGTAACAGAGCCCCTATTTTATGCAACTGTAGGGGGCCATCGGAATAGCTTTAAGCCTTTTTTAACAAAACAAGTCTTTCTGATAGGGCATAAGCTGTACAAAAAACAAGAATAATATAGGCTTACAGGACTCTGTCTTATACCATTGTCATAAGGAATATTCTATGAAAAAAGCTCGCTCACTCGATACTATTCAGTATCCTAAAACCCTCCTTCTAGGCATAGATGCTCCTTATAACAAAACCCGCAATATGCAGGCTTATTTTGATGAATTCTTACACCTTGTTAAGTCTAACGCCATCCCTTTTGATGAGACCTGCTTTATTAAAATAAGAAGCGTTGATGCAGCTTATTTCTTAACCAAAGGTAAGCTTGAAGAAGTTCGCGAACTATGCGAAAGAGAAGAAATTGAAGAAATTATCGTTTCTGAACCCCTTTCAGCTCAACAAGAACGAAATTTAAGCGAACTGTTCCACGCCAAAGTGTTTGACCGCACTCAGCTTATTTTAGAAATTTTTGAAAAGTCTGCCCATTCAGCAGAAGGTAAAATGCAAGTAGCAATCGCTATGTTTAACCATCAAAAATCTCGTGTTGCTGGTAAAGGTCTCCATATGAGCCAACAAGCTGGACATATTGGTGGCCGTGGACCGGGTGAAACTGCTAAAGAAAAAGAACTTCGTCATCTTGAAAAACAGATCACCAAGTTTAAAAGCGATCTTAAAGACATTCAAAAAATTAGAGAAAATCAGCGCAAGCGCCGTTTAGAAAACCGCGTGCCCCATATCTGTTTAATTGGGTACACCAACACCGGTAAAAGTACCATTTTAAACGAACTTACCAATGCGCAAGTTCTTGCAGCTGATCAACTATTTGCAACGCTTGATACCACAACACGTGAGTTGTATATCAATGGTACCAAGAAAGGCATTATTTCTGACACTGTTGGGTTTATTCAGCAACTTCCTCACCAACTTATCGATGCTTTTAAATCGACGCTTGCTGAGCTGCAATACGCAGATCTCTTGTTACAAGTTGTTGATAGTGCTGACAGCAGCTGGAAAGAACATATCCACGTGGTACAAAAAATTCTTAACGAGCTTGGCGTGCACAAAGACATGGTCTATGTGTTTAACAAAATGGATATCCCTACCGAACACCCTATTACAGAAGACCAACTAGAACTCTTTACCCCCCATGTTATTGTTTCTGCTAAGTCTAAAAAAGGCATTCAACCTTTAGTCGACTTTTTAGCTACTTGGGAAAAAAAAGAGATTGATCAGTAAAATAAGCTTATTTTACTTGACGTACCCGCACTTTTTAGTTTACAACTTGAGCGCAATTATTCATCACTCTCAGGAAAGGGTACGTTATGAAGCATAAGATAAGCATACTGTTACTGCTGTCGCTTGCAGGTTCAAGTGAGTGCGCACAAACATATGGTGCTGCAGCAAGTAGTAAGGGACACAATCAAAACCGCCGTTCTTCTTCACAGGAAAATCAAAATCCAACGCTTGTCGGTACACATGCAACAACAACCTCTGGGTCTAATCCTAATTATAGAGAAATTCCATCTGGAACAGGACCTATATTAAAACTTACTACGGAATCTCATGACGCCCTGCCGATTACTCCAAGAGAAGAAATGTGCTGGGGTATAGACGACCTTTCAAACGCAACCATTAAAGACAAAAATAAAAAATTTGTCGCAATTGCTAACTTTACCAACAAACTAAATAGCCGAACCATACCAAACAAAATCTCTCCAACAGGACTTACACTAAAACTAAAGGACTATTGGGCACAATCAAGCTATTTCACTCCTACCCAAGAAGAAATTTTGCAGCGAGCAAGAAAAATCGCAAAACAAGAGCAAAAATATACAACAAAAAAATTCAGCGATATTCCAACTACAGATCAAGAATTATATAAGGAAAGAGCAACAGCTATCTATCGTGAATCAAGAGAAAATCAACTAGCTCTACTTGTTGAACTTCTTACTCCATCTCTAAAAAAAATAAGTGAATACCCAATTCCAACCACTGTTGAAAGTTCAGACTTATTAATGCCTCTAGATAAATGCCATGCAGCTCTTTATAACCTGCGTTTAACCGAACAACAAAATGCCCCTCAAGAAGAGTTAATCCGACTAGCACAAATAGTCAAAGATGCTGGATTTAAAAGTGCAAGAGAGCAAGCAAAAATACAAGCTAATACGAGTAGCCAAGCCACTTCTGATATACAAAAATTATTAGATCAAAAAAGAATGGCTATCCTTGCAGAACGAGATCGCCTAGCTAAAGCAAAATATATCTTACAAAGTGAATACGAAGGATTACAAACACTTTATGAACAAGAGCGAGCTCTTGCTGTCTATTTAGAAATACAAAGCGCTCGCCATGACCAAAGTGCTGTAGAAAATCTTTACTTACCATCATCAGTCGAACAATGGGTACCCCTATTAGGCTCTCTTTACACAAAAGAAACAGCTACTAAAACTTATGAAAATCATCAAAAGGAACAAGAAACGAAAATAAAAGAAGTTATAGATTATTTAAAAGCTACCAAAAAAGAAGATCCTAAAGAAAAATCTTTTGATGAAAAACTTAAGAGAGCAACACAATTTTCTAAAGTATTCTGGGCCCAACGCCTAAAAGAAGTCACTCAAAAAAGAATACTCCCTTCTGATATTAAAGATGATGGTGCTACAGAAGAATGTACTCAAGAACAATTCAGCACAATAGCTGACCAACAAGCAAAAATGCCTGCAAAAGAACGTATTCTAAAAATACTAGAGGCCAAACTGAAAGCTCCTTATCGTAATCCTTATGAAATACGCAGAGATGCACTAGGCAACGCTGTAAAAAAATATGGCGACGCAATAAAATTAAGCGCTGAAGATAAAGAAATGTTAGCTGATTTCCAGCGCGTAGAGGCTGCTGCACGCGAAGAAGCTGCAAAACTGGAGCTAGAAAAAGCATCTAAAACAACCAAAGCAGATTCAACAACAGCAACAGACCAATAACAACTGCTGATTTCAAGAAAATTAAGGGGCTGCAACCGCGGCCCCTTTTTGCGTATTTGCACTAAACTCTCAACTTTTCCCCTTCCATTATGCTATTCCTAAGTTTTATGGTTGTTAATAACTAACATGCGCTTAAGAGCGCTTACACAAAGGAAAGGGGTTATCATGAACATAAAACTTTTTATGCTCAGCGCCCTGGGGTTTATAGGATTACAGGCAGCAGATCAATCAGGGATGGAATTTACTATTCGTACACAATCTAGTCCTCCAATATACAGACCTACCGCAACAACAAATGCATATCCTTCAGCGCCACTAGTACCTATGGCACCCGATTTAACTCAATGTACAGAAGATCAACTTTACCAAGCACTAGTTGCAAAGCAGCAAGCAAAAGACGCTGTAGAATTACAAACATACCTTGCAGCAGAAAGACACAAAAGAGGCATACCCGAAAGCATGTTTCGAACACAGGGTTCTCTGCCTATATCGATACCACAAGCAGGTCGCTATGAGTCAACACCTACAACTCCCTTACAATCTGTACAAAGATCATCTCAAGAGCAATCATCAGCTTTTGATGCTCTAGACCCTAAAGAGCAAGCTTTTACTGCAACAATATCTCAAGAAAAAAGGCATCAACGTCAGCGCTCGTTAAGCGATACCGATGCCCTTACAAAGCCAGGACAACAATCGCCAGAAATATCATCAAGCGATTCTCTGTCAAAATGGCGACAAACACTAGAACAAAGCGCAAGTAGTCCTACAAAAACAAATACACCTGCTACCGAAGATGAGTTCGATACAACAGTACTATCAAAAAACTCATGTACTGCTTTTAAAGATTTAGTAGAAGCTGCAAACCAAGTAAAACATGATTTAAGCGCACTAGTAGCAATACGCTATAAATTATTATTAGGCGCAGAAGAAAAAGATGATGCATCAGAATCCGTACAAAAAGCAACTCGTAAAGATCAAAAAAAACAACAACAAAATATCCGTCAAGATACTGCAAATTTGTGTAAAATTCATAAATCAATAGATCCATTACTTATTACAAAAAAATAAGATTGTTGTTTTAGAAACCAATCTTTTTCTCTATACTAGAGGCACTCTCATACGTAATAGGTGCCTCTCTTTTTTTACACTAAAGGTAACAACGCCATGCACAAAAACGACATCGCACTAAACCCCGAACAACAAGCGGCGGTAGAAAACATCACAGGCAGCATGGTAGTTATTGCCGGCGCAGGATCGGGCAAAACACGCGTTATTACCACCCGTATTGTAAAGTTACTTCAACAAGAGCACGTACACCCTGCCAACATTATCGCCCTGACGTTCACCAACAAAGCGGCTAAAGAAATGCGCGAACGTATTGCCGCAACCATGCAAGATAAAAGCAAGGTCCCTTTTATCGGCACCTTCCATTCATACTGCTTATATTTCTTAAAACGGCACGCACAGTATCTACCCTTTACGCCCTTCTCTATTTTTGATGAAGACGATAAACGAGCACTTATTAGCAGACTCTTAAAAAACAGCCCACTCCATAAAAAGTACACACCTCAAACATTGGCCTATCAAATATCACACGCAAAAAATCAACTGATTGACCCTAGCATTCCGGTGACCCACTTAATAGATAACCCTGAACTAAAAGTGTTAGTTGATGCATACGAAAAAGAAAAACGCCAAAGCCATTGCTTTGACTTTGACGATCTTATGCTCCAAACACTCGGACTTTTTAAACATAATGCGGATCTACGCCAAGCACACCAACAGTATGTGCGCCATATTCTGGTTGACGAATACCAAGACACTAACGTGGTACAGCACGAACTACTCAAATATATGTCCCTCAATAAGGGCGAGCTTGCAATCGATTCTATGTGCGTGGTAGGCGACGAAGATCAGTCAATCTACTCATGGCGTGGCGCAACAGTGGACAACATTATTCACTTTAACAAAGACTTTAAAGACACTAAAACGTTTAAAATTGAACAAAATTACCGTTCTAAACAGCCAATCTTAACGGTGGCTAATCACGTTATTCAGAACAACAGCAAACGTAACGAAAAGAAGTTATGGTCAACACGCAAAGGTTCAGATTGCGTGCGTGTACTGCGTTGTTTATCGGGGTATCAAGAAGCAGAAATTATTGCCCGTTATTGTAAATTTTTACACAGTCACAACAAATTAAACTCGACCGCAATCTTGTACCGCACTCACATGCAATCACGTCTTATAGAAGAAGCGCTGATTAAAATGACCGTGCCGTACCATATGATTGGCGGTGTACGCTTTTATGAACGTAAAGAAATTAAAGATTTAGTAGCGCATCTTAAATTGATTATTAATCCGTTTGATACCGTATCGTTTGCCCGTGTGGTCAACGTACCAGCCCGTGGTTTAGGTGATAAATTCTTAGAAGACTTTTTAGACCAGTGGGCAGTGCACCATCAGCTTGGTTTTACAGACCTAGCTACCAAACTGGTTGAAGACAAAGTGTTTGCACCTTCTCGTGTTGAAGGCTTACAAAAATTTTGCAGCTTCTTTAAAGATCTCACCAGCCAAAGTAACGCTGCACAAACTATTACTGATTTAGTAACAAAAACAGAATACCTGCCGTATCTGCGTAAAACGTACGAAAAGCAAGAAGCTGACGAACGATTTGCAAACATTAAAGAACTTATTAACGCAGCACACTTTTTTGCTCAACAGGGAAAAACTTCCATTGAAGCATTCTTAGATGAAGTGTCACTCTTGCAAGATCAAGGTGCACTACAAGAAGAGCAAGCAGGCGGCGTTATTATGATGACCCTGCACGCAGCAAAAGGTCTTGAATTTGATAACGTGATTATCCCAGGACTTGAAGAAACATTACTTCCTTCCGCACGTTCTGCAAATGACCCTGACAGTTTAGAAGAAGAACGACGATTAATGTACGTCGGTATTACGCGTGCCCGTGAACGTTTACTAATCACAGCAGCACGCTTTAGACAAACGTATGGTTCTATGGAAGAACAAGCACCATCCCGCTTTTTAGACGAAATTCCTCAGCATGCATCTTCATGGCAAGAAGCGTTTAATTGGCAAACGTACGATGTAAACGGTTATTTCTCTCACTGGTTTGGCGTTGCACATGCAGCTCCAGAAGTGTTTACATTTTCCGCATCTAAACGTACAGAACCAACACCAGTCAGACCCGTTACGCCTACCGTTGTAGCAAAAAAAATCCCAACACCAAGCGCGTTAACCAGTGGATTTAAGAAACACCAGACAGTTAAACATGCGACCTTTGGCATTGGGATTGTAAAAGAGATTGAAGAAAAACCGAACAAAACAGTGATCACGGCTCACTTTAAAGCGGGAACTAAGAAAGTTGATGCAACGTTTTTGGAATCTGTTTAAACGTTATGCTTTGATGCAAACCAGACACACAGGCGCTGCGTGGTAGAAGTGGATGCGTAGTTTGTTGCGTAATGTACGGATGCAAAGGCGAACATCAGGCTCAGCAGTGCAGCAGTGATAATGGGAAAATGTGTCATGATATACGTTAACAGTAGCGTCTTTTTCATAGTCTCCCCTTCCTAACCCTTCAAACGACATACGGACCAATCTACCACACCCACAGTAGGCAAAAAAAGAGTTTGCGCTATAGTACCTGTAAAAGTTTTAGTTACTCTCTGTTTTTCTTACACACAAAAAGGTGCTATATGCAAAAGATACTTAAGGAATTTTGGGGTTATTTAGCACTCTTTGTTATAACCTGCACTCCTACCATTTTAAGCCGTTTTACCTCTCATCAAGCAAACAGGATCTGGTACGATGCACTTGCTAAACCATTCTTTGTGCCACCATCATGGGTTTTTGCTACCGTCTGGCCAATACTCTATTTTTTAATGGCAACTGCTGCGTGGATTATATGGCGTAAACACCATACCTTTAAAAGCAAAGCACTCGTGTGGTACTACGTACAATTAGGTGTTAATGCACTCTGGATGCCAATCTTTTTTGGGGCAAAACTATTATTCACCGCCATGATCTGGTCATATATTTTAACCGTTGTAGCTACTATCACCGCACATCAGTTTTTAAAGGTTGATAAAGCTGCGGGTAACTTATTAATGCCCTATGTACTATGGACTGGATTTGCGTCCCTTATGTGTACCGGTATTTGGTTACTTAACTAACGGTCTACAGACTTTTAAATAACTCTTTTGCCTGAGCGGACTGCACAGCATGATCAACCATAGGCAGCGGATACCCAAATAATGGCTCTGCCTGTTTGTACCACGCATGAATGGTTGGCACAGAAACTTTCTTAAGCTCAGGCACCCATGTCTTGATGTACCGTGCATCTTCATCAAACTTCTTTTGCTGTAACCACGGATTAAAAATTCTAAAGTACGGTTGAGCGTCAGCACCAGTTGAAGCGGCCCATTGCCAACTACCATTATTCACCGCTGGATCGTAATCGACCAACTTCTGTGCAAAGTACCGTTCGCCCCATTGCCAATGAATATGCAAATCTTTCGTTAAAAACGACGCAACAATCATCCGCACACGGTTATGCATGTATCCCGTTGCATTTAATTGGCGCATGCCCGCATCCACAATAGGAAACCCTGTTGTCCCTAAACACCACCGCTCAAACCACGCTTTATTATTCTTCCACGCAACTGCATCATATTTTTTATTAAACGCGCCTTTAAACACATACGGAAAGTGGTATGCAAGATGTGTGTAAAAATCGCGCCAATAGAGTTGCCGCGCAAGGTCTGGTGCGGTTGCTACAAATACATCGTACACCTGCCTAATAGAGAGCGTACCAAACTTATTATGTGCAGAAAGACCGGTTGTTTTTAACGATGGAATATCGCGCATCTTTACGTAATGATGCAACTCTGCCGCTTTTTTAAGTGCAACTTTACCAGCCTTAGTACCGCCATGCTCAAAAATAGCTGGGTTAGTTACGGGAAGCAGTTCTTTAAAAATAGTATGGCCATGGCTTTCTGGCATCTTACCCGTATAAAACGTACCTGCAGAAAGCTTTTGTGCTTCTGGAATCACACAAGTTAATGCTTTTTTAAAAAATGGCGTAAACACACTGTACGGTTCGCCATTATCTTTGATAACTTGGCCCGGATACGTGAGCAATGCATCATGGTATTGTAACCACGTAGCACCCTGTTTCTTAGTAAGAGCTGCCAACTGTTTATCCCGATGTTGAGCAAAAGGTGTATAGTCTGCATTACTAAAGACCGCATCAATACCATAATTCTTTATTAGTTTTGCTACCAGATCATGCGTATCTCCATACAGAAGATACAGTTTGCCATGATGCGCTTCTAACTGATCAGCAAGATCTTGCAACGATTCAACCATAAACTGAATAGCATTAACTGATCGATATTTGTTGGTATCGCCAACTTGTGCCGTATCAAAAATAAAAACTGGAATAACTTCTTCCGACTGTTCACGCGCTTGGTTTAAAGACGTGTTGTCGTCTATACGCAAGTCTCTATGAAAAATAAACAAAGACCGCTTAAATTGCTTACTCATACTCTTTAACTTCTTTTTTAAAAGTTTTTACGTTTTAGTTTAACGATAAAGGCGCATTGCATCTTTAACATCATCAAGCGTTTTTTGCGCAACAGCATTCACACGAGCAGTTCCTTCAAACAGTAACTTCATCACTTGTGCAGGATCTTGCTCATACTGTTTACGGCGCTCTCTAATTGGCCCTAGTAATTGCTCAAGAACTTCAAGCAGATACATTTTAACCTTCATATCCCCAAGACCACCTTGTTGATACTGCTGCTTTAAACTCGCAACATAGTCAGCATCCGTACCAAACGCATCAAGATATTCAAACACCGTATTACCTTCAATGCGGCCCGGATCTTGCACGCGTAGATGCAACGGGTCGGTGTACATGCTCTTTACTTTTTTAGCTAAATCATCCGCGCTATCAGAAAGATAAATCGCGTTGTTCATAGATTTAGACATTTTTGCTTGGCCATCAATACCGGCTAAACGGGCAAACTTAGGGACTAGTGCTTGTGCTTCTACCAGCACATCTTTTTTATAAATTCTATTAAAAGAACGGACAATTTCGTTGGTCTGTTCAATCATCGGGATCTGATCTTCACCTACAGGAACTAAGGTTGCTTTAACACAGGTAATATCAGCAGCCTGACTAATCGGGTAGACAAAAAAGCCAACAGGTAAACTTTTTTCTAGATTCTTCTGACGAATCTCGTTCTTTACCGTTGGGTTTCGTTCAAGACGCGCAACGGTAACCAAGTTCATATAAAACATGGTCAGTTCGGCAATAGCAGGAATCATCGATTGCAAAAAGATAGTAGTCTTTGTCGGATCGATACCAACTGCTAAATAATCACACATCACTTGTGTAATATTTTCTTTAACTTTTTCTGGATGCTCAAAGTTATCGGTAAGCGCTTGCACGTCGGCAATCATCACGTACTGCGTATGCTCATGCTGCAAAACAACACGATTCAATAATGACCCTACGTAATGGCCCAAATGCAAGCAACCTGTTGGTCTATCGCCTGTTAAAATAATCTGCTTTTTCATACCTGTTATTTCCTGTTTTTAAACGAGATTTCAGGAAATAAGTATAGCCATAAGATAGAGTTTAAACAAAACAGTAACATCAACCGCTGTTATTGAGGCAATACAAAACAACCATTTCCCTGATTCATCAATCTCGGACTAACAGGTGCCGCTCCTAATCCTGACCCAGGACGAACAATAGGAGACGGTCTTTGCAAAGATCGACGACTTGCTGCATGAACTGCCATAACAGTAGCACGTTCTTTTTTTCCATCAGCATATGCCTTCAATCTTTCTGCTTCAGTAGAAAGTCGACCCGATTCAAAAAACCAATTGCCTGTTGTTGCTTGTACACACGTAGGCAACACACACAATAAACTTAAAACTAATTTTTTTGACATATATTCCCCTAAAAAGAGATACCAATAAACAACGCAAGTATACGCTTTTTAAACTATTTTAACAGTGCAACTATCGACAAAAACGAACACTCTTTTCTAGTCTGTATGATGTTTTCACGCAAAAGGAGTTGTTCATGATAGTTCTTCCTGCACATTGGCACCTACTGATCACTGGATGGCAAGATATTCTAGAGATCCTCTTTTATGTAAGCGCCTGCTATTATGTCAGCGCATGGCTCAAAAAAGATACCCAAACACCGCTTCTTACAACCGCATACAGTTACTGCGGTTTACTCTTTACAAGTTACGCAATTCCTCTTCCCACACTCTATGCAGCATTGATTACGTTTGCACCTCTAGTTGTTGCTGTACTGATCATGATGCACAAAGAAAGCTTACAAAAAAGTTTTGTTGCCTTGCACCGCATTACACCTGCAACTAAATCCGATTACGATTGGACGCAAGAACTTATCAGAACCGCACTGGTCAGCATGAATAACCACGTAAGTATTAGTTTTATGATTGAAAAACATACAGCGCTTGATGATCTGGTTCAATCAGAATACACACTCCACAGCTCTCTTTCCAGCGGACTGACACAGTTACTGCTAGAACACCAACATGCACCTGAAAGCTTTATATGGATAGATAACCACGGCATTGTACGCAGTTACGATTGTACGTTACAACTTTCTTCTATTGATACGTGGCTCGCACAAGAAGCAACTCATTATACCACCTGGTTACAACACGCTCTTATATTCTCCACTAAAACTGATGCGCTTTTTATCACAACAGAACCCACATCTCGAACGTTTACTATCATACAGAACGGCACAAAGCATACAGCAGTTAGCGCAGGAAAAACGCTTGAGTTACTAAAAAAGCATACCGGTGTAGATCATTACCCAGAGCAAGGAGAATCTCATGAATACGTCAATCTTAAAAAAAGCAGTATTCAAAAACTTCAACCTTAAACTACTGTCGTTAGTTATAGGATACGGACTCTGGCATATTACGAGCCAATCTCTTGTCATAGAACACACGTACACGGTGCCCGTCGCGTTTTATAATGCTCAGCACAAAACTATACAAAGCCCTGAACAGATCACCATAACACTCAAAGGAAAACGCAAAACGCTTAGAATGCTTGCACAGAATCTTGCCTTTCATATCGATGCTTCCACCATTACACCAGATCAAACAACTATTGCAGTCACAAAAGAACATCTTTTTTTACCTGATAACGTCAGCCTGGTACACTATACGCCTACTGATTCTCTTATTCATGTCGCTTGTTAAAAGGAGTTTTTTTTATGAGTACGCTTTTTGGAACTGACGGGATACGCGCAGCTGTAGGCACGCCACCCTTAACCTCTCATCACCTTGTTACGCTCGGCTCTGCTTTGGGTATCTGGCTTACCACGTATCTCAAAGCACAATCAGTTATTATTGCTCACGACACACGCATTTCCTGTCCCTTTATCAAAGCGGCTCTTAAAGCTGGACTACTTTCATTTCCGTTAGAAGTGCACGATGCGCACGTGCTACCAACACCGGCACTCTTTTACCATGTTAATCAAGGTATGTATGATGCTGGCATTATGATTACCGCTTCTCACAACCCGTATTCCGATAATGGTATTAAGATTTTTACCAAACGTGGCAAGCTCACACTTGACCAAGAAAAAACTATTTCTGATCTTTTTTACAAGCCACTCTCAAGCCCTATCTACACGCTGGTAGGTACCGACCACGCACTGAACAACCCCTCGTACACCTATAACCAGGCTCTTTTCCAACGCTGCACACAACAATTTTTAAAGGGCATTAGTATTGCCGTTGATTGTGCTAACGGTGCCTATTCCGCTATTGCACCATCCGTGCTTGAACGCTTAGGCGCGCGTGTTATTGCAATTAACAACACACCTAATGGTAAAAACATTAACGATAAGTGCGGATCGATGCATCCTAACGGACTTATCAAAGCGGTCCAAGAACATCACGCACATATTGGCATTGCGTTTGATGGTGATGGGGACCGTGTAATCATGGTAGGTAAAAATGGTACCGTTGCAACGGGCGATGATATTATTGCCTTATTGTTACAACATGCTGCGTACGCACAATCGCAAGACATTATTGGAACCGTCATGTCTAACCAAGGATTAGAACTCCATGTGCGGGAACAAAATAAGAATTTCCATCGCACTGCAGTAGGTGATAAAAATGTGCTCCTTGCTATGCGCGAACACAAATCACTGATTGGTGCAGAACCTTCTGGCCATGTCATTTTAAAAGATTTTATAGAAACAGCGGACGGTTTATTCACCGCGCTGCGTGTGCTGCAAGTGGTGGTAGAAACGGGCAATTGGGATCTGAGAACGTTTGAAAAGATGCCACAGATACTCATTAACATGCCAGTCAAATGCAAAAAGGACTTATCAGAAGCCCCTTACGCTGCTATTATTGATACGTGTCAGTCGCAACTTCTACAAGGCAGAATATTAGTACGCTACTCAGGAACCGAGCCCGTATTACGTATCATGGTAGAAGATAGCGATGCACAGCACGCATACGACATTGGTAAAACATTATCACATCAACTTTCTAAAAGTATCGCCGAGGAACCTGCATGAACAAAACATCACTTTTTTATAAAGTATACGATTACGTCTGGTCGCTCTTTTTAAATGGCCTACTACTCCTCTTACCCGTTGCTATTACGGCAAGCATCTTTTCGTTTACGTTTAGATTTATCAAAAGTTGGCTATCGCCCCTTAAAGATCTGAACATTCCCTTTATTGATCTGATTCCGCACGGAGAAGTCTTTTTAGTCTTGAGTATTATTCTTGCTACAGGTTTTTTAGTACGATCTATCTTACTCAAAACATGTATGGATATTATGGATAATATCCTAAAAAGCATCCCTGTTATTCAATCAGTTTACACCGGCGTTAAGCAGCTAGTTGGTGCATTTTCGCCACAAGATGATACTACGTTTAAAAAAGTGGTGCTGGTAGAATTTCCACGCAAAGGTATGTATAGTATTGGTTTTTTAACCAGCGAACTGTATAAACAGATTACGCCCGATACCAAAGAACCACTGTATAATATTTTTATTCCTACTACACCCAATCCTACAAGTGGGTTTTTTATAGCCGCTCCTGCGCAAGATTTTACGGTCACCAAGCTCACAACTCAAGAAGCAATGGCGTTAATCATATCGGGTGGAATTATTCAACCAGAACGGTTTAAAGACGCATAAATTTTAGATTTAAAAAATAATTATAATTAAAAAGCCCACATATCTCAGTGGGCTTTTTAATTTTTAAATTGGCTTAGTACTTCCAGATACAGAAGCATTCGGTGAAAAATCTGAAATTCTCTTTTCACTTGGACTTGTACGTGTTTTATTAACAGTTACCTTAACTGACAACATGTCCACAGGATTAGACTTTTTTGCTTGCAAAAGAGCAATTGCTTGTTGAAGATCAGCTTCTCTTTGAGCATCTGTCTGGGTAGATGCTACTGCAGCACCAGCCGCTAGTGCTCGTTTTGCTTTTAACTTCTTAGCTAAACGGTTTGCTCCATCAGATGCCTGTACTACTGCACCTGTCATTAATAACGCGAACAATAAGATGTTATTCATAGAATATCTTTCACCGTAAGTTTTTTATTACATTATCTATTTACTGTGGTTTAGACGATTTAAAATTTTGAAAAAGAAGCCCACCAGGCATACCTAGTCCTGTTGGCACATTTTTTGATGTCCATGTCACTGGTTTTGACTTTCTCAAACCATGGGCTTTTTCATGTTCCAAACGAGCTATTGCTTCTTGCAAAGCCGCCAATTGTTTAGCTTTTTGATCAGCAGAATCAGATGCTTTTACTGCACTTGTCATTAACAATGCGAATAATAAAACTTTGTTCATATAAAATATCTTTCTTAATTACCATACTTAGCTTGTCGATTTAATTCACGAAAATTTGGACGCCCAGAACCTTGACCCGATTGCTTTGATTTCACAACCGGCTTTGCTTGTGCAGTATTGCGATGCGCTGTACGGTTATTTGGTTGATGTGCAAAGTACCGATCTGCACCACGACCGCCAGACTGATGTTGTTGTGGTTGCACATAAGATCTTGCAGGTTGTTCTAGTCTTTGTAGCTGTTTACTTGCTAAAGAAAGATCTTTTACTTTTTCTGTAAGAGGAT
>JACCDN010037999.1_pt1 | contig 20575 bp, 13 predicted proteins | sample 7441691 | NCBI WGS metagenome assembly JACCDN01 (sample SAMN15323439, study PRJNA562643) | freshwater metagenome | isolation source: river surface water | place: USA:Blue River Watershed | collected 2017-08-16 | reverse complement strand
TCTTGGCGAGGTAGCTCAGTTGGTTAGAGCACAGGATTCATAACCCTGAGGTCCCGGGTTCAAATCCCGGTCTCGCTACAAAGCCTCCCCGAATTTTTCGGGGAGGCTTTTTTAATGCGACACAACGGCGGGTGCTTGCACACGTGAGTTGGGGAGCGTTAAAAAAGGCAAAACATTTGCGAAGCGAATGGTTTGTAAGGCTTTGGGTAAGGCGAACTGCGAGGATGACAGCGTAGTGAAACGAAGCTGGCAATCCCCTAAACAAAGGAATAATTGAGATTCTGTATTACACCCGACTCCTAATCAGGGGGTCCCAGGATCATGCCCTTGTGGGCCCACACATTGATAATCAAGCAGTCACATGTAGGTTTTCATCGACTTTTTGTAGCTGCTTTTTTCATTTGCACCACAATTTGCACCACAACTCTTTTCTTAAACCCCGCGTAAACATTGGGATAGTAGTTTTTGGAGATGATAGTTATTTTAGAGAATAACTAAGAAATATTGAGAGATTAAATGGAGTTGTTTTAAATTTAAATCAAACGGTAAAATCATTTTTATACGACTAAAGTAAATATGTTATGACTTGGGGATATAATAAAATAGGATTTTTATTTTTTTATGCTCCTTCCAAAATTTAAAAGAAGGTTCCCTTGTAAATCCTTTTGATAAACTCAGTATTAATCATGTCTTTGTTTATTTGATTAAAAAATAGCTTGCCAAATTGAATTAGTTCTTGAAAGTCATTACTTAAAAACAATGTAGTGTCTCCTTGATATACTCTAGTGACAAAGACATCACTAGATGCTTGATATAATTGACTTAATTTTATAATTGAATTTAAATAGCTCAATACAATATCATGATTTGTGGAATAAAAAATAGTCCCTGTTCCATCAGTTAAAAATGAAGCCAAAAAAAAGGAATCCCCATAATTATAAACGGATAATACTGAGCCTTCACAGGAAATTATATCATCAATTTTTTTCAATTTTTCAATTTCAATAATCATTTTAAGCTACTTTAAGATTTGAAAGTATTAAAGGATTAAAAACTTTATTCCAATTTTCTTGAACAGGTTGAGCTAATACTTTACTTAGATTTAAAGTCAATGTCTTTAATTCACTTACATCTAGTTTAAATATGAATAATCTTGGAACTGTTTTTAAACTATTATAATCATAAACTGCGCTTTTATTCATTCGTTTATGTAATTCTAATTCAGCTATATTGTTAAATGATTTCGCTCTGTTATTTTTTACATCAGGGGAATCGACAAAAATGTATTCGGAAATTATATTTGACCCGTCTTTAATTGTAGTATAACCTGTTGAAGGAAATTCTGACTTAATATTTATATTAGTAGGATGACTTAAAGCATTTCTCAAACTAATCAAGACTCTATGCAAGGTAACTTTATCATAAATACTGTTTAATATAATTGATTTATTTTTAATTCCATAAAAGTTGTCATCAATTAATTGATTTTCAATATCGAAGAAATCATATTTTACATTAATGAATTTAATTTCTCTTAAAATTTCAAGGCAATTTGTTAAAAGTGTTTGTAAAACTGAAATACACAAAGTTGAATTATAATTTTTTATGTCATTTAATTCGATACTTTTTTCATATTGCATAATGATTACACCAAGTCTGAATGCAATATCAGATCTAATTTGGCAATCATCAGTGTGAATATATTCCATAAAAATGTTTAATTTATTATTTCTGAAGATTCTTGTATTAAATTAAATAGTTGCCAGAAGTTTTCCCAATTAACTTTATCGAAAGTTCCTGTTGTATTGTTAAGGAATATAGTTGACTTAACTGTCAAATCTGAGATTTTTACTGCAACTTTTGTTAGCCCAAAATCGGCATTAATAGAAACTTGTGGCAAAACATAAAAATTACCATTCGCCTTATCACTTGCCATTAATGAACTGTCAATCAATTTTGCAGGGTCAGTTAAGAACTCATCAATAGGAGCATTATCAAATGAAGGTTTGCCAAATTGTTGTTGATGTAATGCCAGCATTAAACCAATTTTTTTATTCCGTGCTTCAACTTCAATAGGATTTGATAGTAGCCATAACAATCTTTCAAAAGAGTTTTTACATGCAAGTAATGAATCATTAAGATATGCATTACCTAGTATTTGACGAAAAGCATCAACTGAGCTTCTGTATTTTACTTTATCAATAAATAGACTATCTCTTTTGAATTCTTTAGATTGATTATCGCTTTCTTTTTCTATAGAATCAAATTTTTCAATATCTGACCAGGTTAACGACCAGCTAATTATAGAATTTGATTCAACAATTGCCAATCTTTTTTTCATATCGTCAAAGAATCTGCAATTTTCCTTTGTTGCATGGAACGTGTACCCATCCAAATAAACTGCAATACCTTTTACTGATGATAAAATAGCATCATCTTCAATTGATACACCGTTTTTTTCTATACTACTTAACGAGATATAAAAATCAGAACGGGTATTATACTTAACTCCGTTAGTTGGGCCTAATTCATATTGAGGTCTAATTACATAATAGAAAGCATAATTGCCTGAAGTAATCTTGAATTTATAATTGACTATACCATTTTCTATAAAATCTTCAAATTTAAACTCCTGTGGGTTCTGGTTTTGAAGATGATTTCGTAGACTTCTGATAAATCTGTCTTCCAATTCGCTTTCCTCAATTTGTCCATTACTGGTTAAAGCCCCTAAGCCTGTTGTAAAAGTTTCCCATGCATCTGATTTGTTAACTATTTTCTTAAATAAAGTTTCTGCTTTATCTCTACTCAGTTCGTTTTGTATAAACTGATTAGAGTAAGTGTATATACATCGATAGCAGCCATCTTTACCTTTAGCTTTACAAGTACAATCTCTTATAGCTTCATATGCTTTTGATATTACGTTTGTAAAATCAGCAGGACTAAATAGTTTTTCTAAATAGCCAGTGCCGCCTGGTATATTATCATATAATACCAGGTATTTGTCGAAGCGGCTGTTCTTTGCATTGTATTCTGAATAATTAATAATACTTAAATGCTGCGGATTGCCTTTATAATATTTTTTTAAACCCAATTCCAAGCCTGCTTTGAACATATTTATTGTTGCCTCGCTTTCAAATTCCTGCACTGGAAGCAATACTTTTAATGCTTCTGTTGAAATTTCCCTGAACAAGAATACTTCCTCAAAAACATCATCCTTAACACCTGTATACTCTCTGTCTTTGTGCTTACAATAGCCATAATGGAATTTGTAATCACGTTGATTGAATTTAGAAGAACTTTTGCCGCATTGCTTGCAAGTAACAAAGCCATGATGTGGGACATCTTCATACTGATTAATTATAACTTTATTGGCATTAACAGCAGATGAAAGTCCAAGATTTAATTCGATTATATCAACGTTTTTTACGTACTCAATTCCAAAGGGAATTTCTTTCATACCCCATGCACCTTGAAAGGATTTGCTGTCGAATTTAAGGTGTTTTGAAATTCTGTAAATATTGGAATCTCTATCATCAGAACTATCATCCAATGAAGATTTGTCACGGAAGTTTACAGATTTAACTCCGCTTAACTTAATAAAAACATGTTGGTTTTTATCTGACGCCCAAGAGGCATCACCGCATTTAGGGCAATGAGCTTCAGTTGATGTTACTTTATCTGCGATATGGTCGCAGTTAGAACAAAAACGTTTTACAAGCAAAGTGCCAACGTCTTTCCAATCGTATGTATTAAGTCCAGAGATAGCAAACTTGAACCCTTGTGAATAGAAGTAATTATCAGGGGCAAACTCTCGTATGGCTGACTTTGAAGACCTTACAATTTCAAATTGTTTATCTGTTGGAATGTTATCACTTGCCTTTGCTTTGTTTGATTTTACCCAGGCATTTAAAGTAACTCCAGTTTCAGGGAAAGCATAGTTAGGCAATAAGCCTACATTTGTTAAGTGTTCAAGAATTGAACGTTTATCTAATAATCTTTTTAAACCCCACAGTGCTTTTTTCTCCGATTCTAATCCTTTCCTTTCTTCATCATTGGGTAGCAACTTAATAGCTGCATCAATTTCCTTAATGGTTTGAGTTATGTATTTGTACTCATCTTTCAATTTTGTGAATACTGATTTTAACCTGAGGTAAAATCCTTCCTCCAGTAAAAATGATTTAAGGTTATCCAGTGCTTTGGAATCTTCTAAATCAGGCTTGTAAAATTCAGTAAATTCGGTAAGGAGAAATTTCTCCTTTGCTTTGATAAAAGAAATAATTCTATTCGCTAAAAATTCAGGAGCTGATAAATCTGCTCTTGACAATTGCAGTGAAATCAACCTGCCCGGAATACTATTTTTCTTGGGATCAGCAGATGACCAATTGTCTAAGCAATAAGCAAGAAAGTGGCGGTACAAAATATCTTTTGCTTCCAGGTAGCAACCCGGTGTTGCAATTTCACCTTCCATCATATCTTTTGGCTCGCCATAATAAAATAAATCGTGTGCCTTGCTTTGAGCAAAATTGGTAATGAGTGCTGATCCTGATGTACGGCCTGCACGACCAACCCTTTGCAGGAAATTAGAAGTTAATGGGGGAACAGAATTATTGATGGCTGTATTCAACGTACCTATATCAATACCCATTTCTAAGGTAGATGTGGCAACGATGGTGTTTAAAGAATTGTACTTCGGTCTTTCTTTGAAATCAATTTCTTTGTTTTCTCTATCCTTTCTTTCTAAAACACCTGTATGTTCAGATGCATAAATACGAGGGGACAGATTACGGTTATAAACCAACTGATAATAATTGGGTTTACTTTTCTGGATTTGACTGTATGTACCTGTGCAGGTATAATCCAAGCATTTTGTATGTATTGAAATAGTATCGGAAGCTGCAACAAATAATTTAGAACCGCAGGTATCACAAACATGATTAGTTACCTTGTTCTCAATCATTATTATGGTTGGCTCAATGGCATAATTTTCAATTTCTTCATCACCAACCTTATTCATTAAACCGATGGTAGTAAATGTATCTATCAATTTTTTATAGAAATCATTTACCAATTCATGGTAGCCTGAAGCTAATGGAAACGACTTGAGGTAATAACTCCTGTACCAATTGTTCGTGTTGGTATAAGTAGAATCTAAAAGACCTTGGCCATGTGCTTTAGTGGTAAGCAATCTTGGAAACCTTGCTCTTGGATGAAACATTTTATTTAAAAAATGTCGGTTATCTCTCATCCAATTTAAATCCCAAAGTTTCAATGATGCATTTCTGAACTTACTTAAATATTCATGGTCAATTCCACCTCTTGTTCTTACTCTGTGTAAAATACCATTTATAAAAGGCAGTAAATCTTTTTCCTCAATCATGGCAAGGTTGTTCTGATTCAGCCACTCTTGCATTTCAGGGAATATTGCCCTGATTTTTTCTTCATCAAATTTTACAGCTGATGCACCTGATTTTTCCAGCGTTCTACCAATCATGGCATTGTAACTAAATTCAGATAAAACTTCCCAATGCATACGAGTGTCAAATTCCTTCTTGAAAGTTGGAATGAATTTCTTTGCAGCATCACGGTAATCAATATTAATATCTGCCTTACCATGATAGTCTGCTGGAAAAAATCGGTAATAAAACGCTTCTTCTTGATTCAGTCCGGTTGAATCCGAATGATTCTTCCAATATTCAGTAAATTGATTTTGCAAATCTGAAATACGAACAGGCCCTTGATTTTGATTAATTATTTTTTGCAATGATGCCCTGAATGTAAAACGGTAGTTTCTTGCTTCTACAAAACCAGCCTGATGTGCAGCATCCTGTACACTATTGGTGAAGGCTAATATTTTACGAAATTTTTCCGGTCTTGGGTCAAGGTCGGATGCTAATACCTGGCTAACTGTTATGGAAGATAAGGTAGCTACTCTTGTACCAATAATACCCATTGCATTTTCGGTATTGCATTCCGGACAGATATGCCTTGCCTTCGTTTCCTTTAACTTCCTTACTGCATGTATTCTTATGGTATGTTCACTTTCTCTTTCATGCAAGCTCATATCAGCTACATGCATCCAGTCGTTTATTTGGTTGTTGGGTTCATACTCTTCAATATGCTTGTGGTTAGGAGTATTGATGAAATAAATATTCTTATGGTTACTAAAAAAGTACTCATATACCTGATTGGGGTCGTGAAAGAAATGGTTCTTATTATCGTCTTTTACGCCTAACCAACCACTTGCACCGCACTCTCTACAGTAATAGGATGGTAAGGCTTTAGGGTCATATTTATCGCCTACTTTGTCTTTCCAATTGAATTTAGGTTGCTCATTTATTTCTCTTAAAACACCACTCAGCTCTCTTATCCAAATTTGAATTTGTAAATAAAGGAAAGGGAATTTTTTTGTGCTGCCAATCCTTGCTTCGCTAATTAAAGCCAATAATGAATTTATTACTTCTTCTCTAGGACTTAATTCATTATCGGCATCCCATTCAGCCAATCTTTTGAAATCTGGATTTACATCTGCCAACTTTTTAAGTAAAACATCCAGTTTTACAATATTGCTGCTTGTTAATGAAATCAAGTCTTTCATCAACTTCAATTTCTTTAGTTCTTCTCCTAACTGAACTTCATCTAAACTATCGGGCATTTGCCATAAGCGTTTCTGCCGGGCTATATAGTTTGCGTATGTTTCATTTTCTTTTAAACGACTTTCCAGTAACCCGATCTGACGTGGAATGTATTTTTCCAAACTATCATCGGGCAAATCAAAAAAATCATTTACTAATACCCTGTTTTCTGTAATGATGGCTTCCTTTTCAAAAGCTTCTCCAAATACTTTTTCGGCATATTCAGTAAGTAGTTGAATAGAATCCTCACCTGAACCAATAGTTGCTGAAGTTCCGACAGCACAAATCTGCCCTTTAGCAATGCCTAATTTTAATTTTAATCTGCGGATTAGATTTGCTACATCTGTACCCTGAGCACCATCATAGGTATGTAATTCATCCAATACTAAGAACTGGAGTAAAGATGGATCTTCTAAATTATAGTTCCAAAGGTTGTGATAATTATTACGCAATAAGGCATAGTCCAACATTTTGAAGTTGGTCAATAATATATCAGGTGGGTTATCAATAATGGTATCCCTGTTTTCGATAATGTGGTTTTCACCCATTTCTTTCGGGAACTTCTTCTTGTCTTTACCTTCACCAATAAACAAGCCTGCGGTAATTTTCCCGTTTAATCTGTCATCACCCCAAATGGTTTCTGCCAAACGCTTAGCTTGGTCAGTTGCCAAGGCATTCATAGGATAAAGAATAATTATCTTAATTCCTTTTCTATCTATATTTTTATAGCAGTGGTCTAATATCGGGTACAAAAAACATTCTGTTTTACCAGATGATGTGCCGGTTGTAACCAAAGTAGATTGGGGCTTGTGATTATCCTGTGTAGTTAGCCTTTTGAATGCTTTAAATTGGTGGTCGTATGGCGGAAATCCGGGAGCAATTTGCAATGGAATGAGTTCATCATCGGTTGCTTTTACGAATGGCAATTTCAGTGAAACATAAGGCCCTTTAAAAATACCATCTTCCGCATCGGTTACAAACTTGTAAAATGCCTCATGCACGGTTTTGTCTTTAAAGCTAAAAGTGGCTTTTAGATATTCCAATATGGAATGTTGTACTTCGTATGCTTGTTGTAATGGGAGCATTATACTATTTTATCTTTAAATAATTTTTCAAAATATACCCATGCAACCTCATAATCTTTTATACGGTCACACTTATCAAATGGAGCATGATAGGTTATTACTTTGTCTTTATACAATTCACTTTTAGTAATTTTATGCTCATAGACTTCTCCGTTATTTAGGTTTCGAATTTTTTCCCATACTGTCCTATCTACACCCACTCCAACTAAACCTTTACTGCAAGTGAATACAATATTCCCCTTGGTGTCGTACCAAGTATCATCTTCGTTTTGTTGCAGTACGGGAAACTGTATATTGTAAATGAGTATTAATTCCTCTAAGGTTAAGCTTAATGCCATTGCTGTAATGACATCTATTTCTACCAGCGCCTGCCTACGTTCAAACCAATTGCGTAAAGGAGTACTCCATTGCCATTTGGGGGTAAGAGTGTTAAATAGTTTTAGCCTTTCATCTTTTTTGCTCCAGTTATCTGCTTTAAAATCCTCTTGCCAACTTTCTTCCCACAAGGGTGCATAGTATTTGTTTAGGCAATTGAGTTGTAGAGTGCGATTAAATAATTGTAATTTGAATTTTTCATCAACCCCTAATGGAAATGCAGATAAACGACTATCTGTGAGATTGGATGCACCTACGGTTTTTATAAAGAAGTCTAAAACAATAGAAGATGCTACCGCAGTGAGTTCAACGAGACTATTATTGTCTTTGAATATAGTGGAAATAACTCCATTTGTATGAGTTGAATTAGGCTGTAAGATTGCAACAAAAAGTGTTCTTTCATTTGGTTGACCCAACATTTTTCTGAAACCAACTTTGTAATAATCTATCCATCTGTCATATAAATCATTACCAAAATTATCTTTAGAGCCTGTTTTAAACCCACGTATTAGTTCAGGAAATTTTTCACCGTTTAAGTTAGGTGTATAATTAGTTCTTGCAATAAAATCTTCGTTTGTTTGTGTGTGGTCAATGGTATCATAATCTGCCTTTTCAATGCAAATTTCTCTTGGTGTTTTGTATAAGGGATTTGATACAAAAAAATGAGGTCCACTATAAATCATTTCGTATTTGGCAATATTTGGGATTAAGGTATTTCGTTTTATTGTCCCTGAATCCACGTCATTTGTTTCATGCCATCCTTCTGTAATTTTAGAATTATAGTTTTTTATGGATGTCTTAAAACCACTTAGTTTTTGTAAGACTGAAATTATTGATGATGAATGAACCGATACTAATTTGGCTGTTTCTCCAACATTGCTATTTTCAAAAGCATTCGCCAAAATTTTTAATCTTGTATCATTAAAATGTACTATTCTGTCAAAATGTGGTTTGATATTCCAGATAAATCCATCTTCTCCATCACCTTTAACTTTTATTCCGCCGCAAATACCATTTCCATCATGTATAAAGCAGCCATCAATTGTAGAAGGATGAAATAAATTATTGATTGAATAAAAGGAAATTTCAGATTTATTACCAGAATAAATTTGTACGCCATATTTTTCGCGATGTGCTACTTCTGCAAATAAGTTAAAAGCATTTTGGAATTGAAAATGGTATCTTAATCGAGGATACATTTCCATACGCAATGGTTGGCCGTTAGGGTCATCGTATACGCCCTCTGGGTGTAATAACCCCATAAAACCATTTTTACTAAGTAAGCTAAAACCATTTTCCAAAACACACTTGTATAAATTGGTTTGTTGCCCTTTTAATAATGGATAATTTTGCCCAGCGTTCATAAATACAGCAATACATTCTGTGCCTACCATTTCATCGTAATACAAATCCTTTAGTTTTTCATCTTTGAAAAACTCTGCTTGCAATAACCGCACTTGTGGGGCTGTTACACTTTTAATTTCAACTTCGGGAAACTTCTCAGCAATGATTCCTTTTTCTTCAAATGTAAATTTCAACCAAGGCGGATTACCAGCTATTAAATCAAAACCACCCCTTTCCCAAAAAACATCTAAAAATTCCAGTTGAGGGTGAAAGAAAAAATATTTATTTGCCAATTGGCTTATCATGGCAAGCCGTTGGTTGTTATCGAATAAATCTTTGCGGTTGGCGTATTCCACCACAGCCTCTGCAAATACAGTGGCATTATCGGTTTCTTCTCCCAAAGCAAGTTGTTCGCCTCCGGTAAAAAATAATTTCGGTTGTATGCCTGCCGCAATAGATGGTGCTTTTTTCTTTACTGCTTCATTCACATCAACTGCACTCAAGTCCAGTTCTAAAATGGATGCAATATCCTGCCAGTATTGCTGACGGTTTGGTAAATCTTTGGCATCCCTTACATCCCAAAACCATAGGCTGCACCAATAATCCAAGACCATTTTTAATTTAAAGTAAGGTGCATTGTGGCGATTGCGTTGGTCGGCCAGGCGTTCTTTTTCGTCATAGCTGCGGAGGTCAATAGCAGTTTGTTCTGAATTTTTAAGTGCTTCAAATATGTTGTGCTTGTTGGCTGTTTGCAAATTAATGCTACGCTGAAAGCGGTAAAATTCTGCCAACAATTCATCTACTTTATTACAAATTTTTCTGAGTTGCTCCAACTCCGATTTCTTAATTGGTTCGCAAAAATCTTTTCTCCATTTGATTACTGCTTTGCTTTCTGTATCGTATTCAGCTTTTAGCATTTTAATACCTGCACTCGGAACCATGTTTTTATCGGGCAACAGGAAATGGTAAATTTCATCCGACTTACGGCCATGTTTTATTTTATCGTATTCCTTGTTGCGTTTAAACTCCAGTTGTCTTGGGGCTATATCCCACCATTCTTTTTTGGTTTGTCTTGCTAATGTTATTCCTCTTGCATCTAAATCTTCGGCAATATCTTTTTCTTTATACACTTTTAGCCATGCACCAACCACGGCATTGCCCACTGCCAGACGGTTGCTGAAGAAAGGCGTTTCCATGTCTTTGTGTATCACATTCAACCAAAGAGATAGTTTACCTAATTCAATAGCTGTCGGGTTCAAATCGACTCCGTATGTATTATTGGTAGCTATGTAGGCCTTTACTTTTTGCAGTTCTTCTTTAAACAAATCAGGGTCTACCCGTTTGTTCAATTCCTTTTGGCGATAAGTAAGGTATGCTTCTGCCAACTGGTTGATCATTTCGTTGTGGAAGGCAGCAGCACCCATAGCTGGTTCTAATAATTTCAACTCCAATAATTCGGTGGCTTTCATTTCACCGTCATCCAATTTTTCCAATATGGGTTTAAGGGTATATTTTACCGTACAACGGGTAAGCACTTCCGGTGTATAGTAGGAAGCCGATTTTTGTCGGTCACGGCCACTAAGGCGATATACGAAAGTTCCTTTCTTGGTGATTATATCATGCTCGGCAGAGTCTTTCAGAATTTCATTTTCCTGAAAATCATCTCTTCGCATACGAGGCACTAAGTAAGTGCCTTCGTTGGGTGCATCGGCTTTATGTACTTCAATATAATCTTGCTCCGCATAAAAACCTCTGTATGCCAGTAAACTTTCATATACACTTCCTAATTGATTAATTCCCAGATTAGCATAAGAAATTCGCCCTCTTGTTCTGTTGCGTTGCTGTTTGCTTAATGAAAGCCTGCAAATAATATCCTGCCATACCTTATTGCGAAATTTTACTTTATGCAGGTGATGCAGCTTGGCGTTATTAAACAAAGGAGAATCTATATGTCGAACTTTGAAACTTTTGTTTTGACCATTTTCTTTTTCCCGATACCCTGAACTTAGTACTTCAAATAATTTGCTCAAAGATTCGTGAAAGAAATATCCGTTTAGACTGGTTTCAGAATATAGTGGCACTTGCTCCAAATCACGAAGCATTTCTAAAGAATAACCTTTGTTGTAAATGGGATCGTTGCTTGGGAGAATGTCTAAATCTTCCCGGCTCTCTGCATAAAAAACAAACAGCAAACGATAAATGATATTAAGGCAATCGTCTTTTATTTCCTGTTCAAACGTATCATCGGTTTCATCAAACACTTCCTGCAAAACATTCTTTTGAAAATACAAGGCTTCATTAGCCAGTGCCTCCACGGCATGGATAATACCCTCCTTTAAATCTTTGGTAACTTCATAAGCAGATTTGTGGCTGTCCTCATCCAACTGGTCCAGCAATACCATATTGCTTTCAGGGGTCAATGATTCTTTGCTTAACAGAAAATAAAGTAATGCATAGTAATTGGCATTGCGGTTGGCAGTAGCTTCAGTGAATAGTTCTTCCAAGTCAAAAACCAAATAGCTACCACGGAACCATTTTTCCTGTTCAAGCAGATAGACAATATTACCGGCCAATAACAAAATGTATTTAGGCCGCAGGTGTGGTTCAAATAAAAACAGTTCGGAGATGGCTTTATTAATAACTACCGGAGATATTTTAAAATGAGCAGGAACCTGAAACACCCTGTCCCATTGGGTGCGGTGGTATTTTTGAGGGGGATTGTTTTGCGTTTCATCCTCTACATTGTAGCGTTGCTCAAACAAGCCATCAGGGTCAGTATCATCTTCCTTAATCAAGGCTTGCATTTCCATGATCATCAGGTGAACCTTGTCACCTCTGTGCAAAATATGTCGTACCGGTATTACCTCATTTTCGGAAAGATGAAACAAGTTGCTGTATTGATGATGAGTGCCATCATAACCCAATGCATTTAATAATGCTGTATGAAACTGGTGGCTTTCATAAATTTTATCTTTTATCCTTAGCTTATCTTCAATAAATAATTGTTTAAAGCGGAAAAACTTATCTTTTAATGGTGAAATCCTTTTATTAAAATCTTTGATATCCTCAGAACTATAGCCTGTTTTACTCAGCACCTTTGCAGTGAAGTCTTCATCAAAGTAATTCGATGAAAAGTGTTCTCCAATATTTTGAATGAATTTTATCATATTGAATTACTAATTAAAAAATACTGCTAATACTTTCAAATAGGCCTCGCCTTGAAGGGATGTCATGTTTTTATTGTACTGGCTTGTTGAACTAAGTATCGTTTCTATTTCCCTTTTTTTGGAATCTTTTTTTCCTGAAAAGAATGGAGTAATGGTTTTATCGCTAAAGTCTAATTCCAATTGTTCCAAAGCATCGTTTTTCCAATTCACCAATTTTTGCTCATACTCGTTTAGTTTGGTTTCCATTTTCACTTCCAGTTGTTTTTGTTCGGTGCTCATATAACTTGTAACGGAAGTCACTGCCCTTACTAATAGCTTGTGCAATGCAGCTAAATCTTTTTCAGAAATGTTTTCAGTATGCATTATTTCTTGCAACTTGAACTCATTAATGAAATCAATTAAATGAAACGGTTTCCTGAAAATACTGCCATCAGTATTTAATCCAACCACTAAAAAATCGGCAACAACAGGTTGCCCTAAGTTATTAGAAACCTGTGCTTGAAAAATATACCATGAAGTTTTAGCAGGAACACGATTTGTTTTGGCAACCAAGGCAACATCTTTGTCCACACTTGCTTCCAGCTTAGTCATGTAATATTTAACTACAGGATGCAGTTCATTCAATATTTGAAATTCTGCCCATTCTCCTTTCTTTTTCCTTGCATCTTCTATCGCTTTTTGAACCAAATCTTTATCCAACGATAATTTGAATAGTTGATTAACCTTTGGTTTAGATTCAGGAGGGAGGTCAAATAAAATTTGATTCAAATCTTTTGTATTCAATATTTCGAGATAACCATCTTGTACTGTTACATCTTCTGTTTTTATTTGATTGGCAGAAGAAAGTTGCTCAAACAAATCAGAATAGAATTTCGCTTCACTTGGGTAAACAGTTAAATTTGTTTCGTAAGGATTTGCTGTTATTGTAACCGCTGTAGTTAATGTATTGAAATCGAAACTTTTCATTTTCGTTTCCAAATCATCCAAGAAAGTTTCATCCTGATCCATTATTGCATCTTCAACCAATTCTTCTTCTTTGCTGGCATCGTATAACTTCATTACAGAACCTGCGTCACCTATGGTTTTATAAACCACTTCCTCTTTTTGAGTGAGGCGTTCCACAATGTGCAGGTCGGTTTTTAATCCGTCAATATCTGATTCTGCAATGATGTAATGAATGAAAGGTGTTTTCTTTTGTCCATAACGGTCAATACGACCATTACGCTGTTCCAATACAATTAAAGACCAGGGAATATCATAGTTGAACATACGATTGCAATAGAAATGTAGATTCACACCTTGCGAACCTGCATCAGAGCAAAGCAATAAACGAACTGAACTATCCTCTTTTCCAAAATCTTCAATAATGGCTTGTTGCTCGGTATCTGATAAACCACCATGAAAAAAGGCAATGGCGTCTTCTGCTATTTTAAAATCGTTTTGTAGATTTTCTTTAAGGTATTCCAGTGTATTTATCCTTTCAGCAAAAATAACATAGCGGTCATTTTTCTTTATTCCTGTCCAACCCAATTCCAGTAAAGTGTCTTTTAGCTTTTTGTATTTGGTATCTGAATGAGTAGTAAGGATTGTTTCTAATTTTATCTTTAGGTCATTTAATACCTCTAAATTTTCATAGGCAAATTCATTCTTAGTTTTTGTTGCATCTACTTTTTCAATTCTACTCTGAATGCTTTCTAATGCAGCCTTTGGCGAAGACATAAAAGCTTTGAATATTCCAACAGAAAATAGAAAATCTTCTTTTGGCTTTCCATTTTTCAAGGCATTCAATGCATTAAATTTTAGTTCTTGCTGATATTGTAAAAAGTCAGTTTCAGCAGAACTCAATTTTGCAGAACTCCGAACTATTTTTCGTTCCTGAAAATTTGCCCTAACTGTTTCATCAGTAATATCATTTTTAAACCGTCTAACATAATATGACTCTACATGTGATTTGTCATACTCACCACTTTTAGGAATGGCAGTAGGCTCAATCATGTTGATGAGGTTGGCAAAGTTTTCTTTTCGTCCATTGTGTGGTGTGGCAGAAGTAAGAATCAATGATTCGCATTTTGAAGTAATCAGTTGAGCTAAATCACCACGTTGGCTTTTATCATTTGCTACTGTATGGCACTCATCTATAACCACAGCATCCCATCTTGATTTTTCGATGTAATGCCTGAACTTGGCATTGTTCTTCAACGTGTCAATGGAAATGATAGTTTTATCGTAATATTCAAAAGGGTTTTTATTTGAAGGAAGCTGAGATTTAATTCTGGCAATACCTTCAGAATCTAACCTCACCAAAGGAATGGCAAAGCGATGCCAAAGTTCTTGCTGGAACTGTGCAAGAATCGATTTTGGAGCCAGTACCATTATGCGTTTCCCTCTCCCTCTCTTAATCAACTCAGAAAGAAAAATACCGACTTCAATAGTTTTACCTAATCCAACGCCATCCGCTATTAATAGTCTAGGTCTTGGGAGCTGCAATGCTTTGAGCGTTGGTGTTAATTGGTATTCGGCCGGATTAATGGCCGCTTTATTGGCAATGGTTATTTTTTCAGAGAATACAGCAGCATTTCTTATTTGTGTTTCAAGAAATAGTTTTGTTTTCCGGTAGCCGCTGTCGTTGTCAGCCAACAACTTTGTGTGGTTGGGGTCAATGGGCTTGATATCTGAATCTATGTTGGAATCGAATGTGAAACGCTTTCCTTTTACCAATTCGCTAATACCCTCTGCCTCTAATAGCCAAGAGCCATCATAGTTAGCGTTGGAGTTAGTGATGATAAAATCTTCACCCCTGGTTGAAATACGTTGTCCTATTGTTAAGTTCATTAAAGTTTTACTTATTCATTAATTAATTCTGATACTTTGACCTCTAACACCTTTGCAATGCTTAATAAAGTATCAATACTAGGATTTGTCTGATTGTTACACCAATACGACACACTCACTTTGCTAACACCTAACATGTCTGCTAACACTTTCTGTTGAATGTGTTTTTCTTTTAATACTTCATTTAATCTGAGTACCTTCTTCATCAAATTTCTATATTACAGGATAGAGAGCCAAGTTAAGGAATATTTGAATTTATTCATTATTTTAATTTATAATTTGTTTGACAGTAAAGGTCAAATACCCTTTAATATCAATAATTTTATAATTCTTACTTTGTAATCAAAGTACTTTAAAAAGATAGCTGAAATTAAAAAAGAGGAGTGTTTGCGGATATAGAATAGGCAATAAGGAAATTTAAGGCTTGTGAAATCACATATATACAAAAGGTATATTGATTCAGCTAAGTGTGATAGAATTGCCTCATTAATTTAGCAGAACTATTATAATTAGTTGCAAGTAGCTAAACTAATTATAATTTCAATTACATCCTTTTACCTTTTAAAACAGCTATTTCGTTGTCTGTTAAATCACTTTCATTTTTAGCTAATAATTCAAAAAGTGAATCTTCACTTAAGTGAGTCATTTGAGAAGCTATTCCTAAATATCTTTTTAATATTATTTCAGGGGAATACATATGATATACTTTGTTGAATTCGTAATATGGCTTTGGTTGCTTAGGCATGAATAATCGGGCAAAGCTTTCGAGTTTATATTCAAACTCACTTTTATGTTTGTAAAAGCTCCAAATTACCGTCAATTGCGCTAATGATTCTGTTACAATTTTAGGAAGAAAATCGAATTGTATTAGTATTTCATCCTTGTTAACAATAGCACATGAATGTGTGAGCCAGTGTCCTATCTCATGAATTAGCACTTTTGTCTTTAATAATGTAATAATTTCATCAAGATTGTTAAACCTTTTATTTTTTCTGTAAAAAGTATTAGATGCATTTAAAATTCTATCTCTAAATAATATTATTATACCTTCTTTATTATATTTATATCTATATATGCCAAGGAAGTCAGGATTAAAAATGTAATTATCTTCTGGATACTCTTCTTCTAATATTTCAAAATGATGTTTTGCTATATTATAATCGCAATAGTATATTTCAGGCCATTTATCAATATGAAATCCGTTCTTTGAAAAAATTTCATATAAATTATTTAGTAATAATAATTCATTATTTGAAAGCCTATATTGCGACATTGAATTTGAAAACATTGCTAGTAATTTTAAATTATCATAAGATGTATTAAATATACTTATTATCTCAATCCCCACCCCCCCAATCACTCCACAAACACATTATAAATCCCGATCTCATTCCGCCTAATTTTTCGTGATTTAAACCCAATATTCCTATCATCCACCATTTCTACGAGGCAAAACTCCTTCCAGTCTTTAGGGATCGCCGGAAATATCAGTGTAAACCGTTTAACTTGACCTTTTTCTGCAAAATGAAACTTATTAGGTGCAACAGGTATGTTAACTGCTTGAATCATTTCTAGATCGTCTAAAAACTTACCGGATCCTGATAGGTAGGTAGTAGGCCAGATGTTAATCCATCCTCCGTTGATATACTTTTGTTTGGCTGCATATACGCAGTGGAGGTAGGTATAGCCAGACTCTTGGGCATCCTCGGTAAGGTTTTTAATTAGGATGTTACTAATTGGTTCAATAAGGTTAACGTTACTAGGCTTGTGTTTTTCCATGGTATTGGTATTAAAACTCAAAACTAATAAGGCATACCGCATTCTATTGGAGGACTTAAATTATGGTGAAATACGCAGTCATTGACCACCCCAAAGCGTTTTTTCCAATCCACCTGCATATTCCGCTAAAAATTAGTATTTATACTGATTGATGATTGGCGAATTATACTCAATTTCGAACTAAAAGAAAGTGATGAACAATTCATCATTATCAGTTTTAACTGAGATGATTTTACGGGATGCAAGGGCATACGCAGCTAGAGGCGATAATTCAATGGCTATTAAACTATGGAGGTACTCTATGACTTTTGAGAAAAGATATAAACAAATTGAAAGTTCAATGGAAAAACAAATTAGGAAGAAAATTAGAGGAGAATTAAAGATAAAAACTCGTAGAAAAAATGAGTAGTATAGTCCCGTATTTAATTGAGAACTATTGACCTTTGTTTTTTATTCAATTTCGAATTCCATTTCTATTTTAACATCTGCAGCGCCAAGATTATCGGGTAAGATGCATTTTAATGTGTAAAATATTTCATTTGATAAAACAAGATTATTAGAAGCTACTTTCAAAAGATCAAAGCAATTGAAATTATTTGTTGAAGGCACTAAATGACTATATGATGTAAACCTACTATTTTCATTACTTAAAATTAATTCTACACTAGGTAGAATATTCAAATTTTCAAATTTATTGATAGTAGAAGAAACTAGAATTAGTTTTTTAAATCCAGTATCTTGATTGATTTCTATTTTTTGAACCCCATTTTCAAATTTGATACTTTTAATCATACTAAATATTTAAAGTTGATTGAAGTAAAATTAGGTTTATTAAAATTAAAATTGTCATTATTTTACCCCTCCAATACATGGAGGTTTGGCTAGGTATGTTTGTGTCTTAAATAGATATTATGATACAAATTTTACCCGTTGCAGACATTTACAAAGAAGAGATAGTTATAGACGACAATTTTGGCCAGCGGCAGGAGGGATGGGAAACGGTGGAGAGTGATACCGAGTCTGCCTTTTTTAAGATGGGCCGTTATATTATGGAAAACAAGACAGATGATACCTGGAACTATTACCATAAGGAGCTGCCTAATAATTTAGGCGACAACTTTATTATTAAGGCTGAGCTGGAGGTAGTAGAAAACCACAAAGGTTTTGGGCAGTATGGACTAGTGTGGGGTTTTGAAGAAGCATCTAGCTATTTAAACAAGTTTGTGGTGAGCTCGGAGGAGCAGTCGTTTGTGGTGTCTAGTTTTGAGCGTAATCATAGTTTTCAAAAGCACAGGTTTAGTGATTTGTTTTTTAATTACAATACAAGTGGTAATAAGCAGTTTTTTTCTATTTTAAAATTAGAGGGGTATTATTACTTTTTTGTAAACAAGTATGACCGCCCTAATTATGTGGTGCATGCGTCGCACCTGCCCATGTTTGGTAATAGGTTTGGCTTTTATATAGAGCCAGGGCTTAAAATGGTGTGTGAAAGTATTACCGTAAAAAAGCTTTTTGTAAACCCAAAATTTGACGGTCATATTTGGATGCCAGTAGGGGAAGATTTAATGCCTATAGGGTCGGTGCTGCTTAGAGGTAATTAGCATTCATAAGGCTAATGGCATCCTTGATTGTTTTTTTAAGGCTTGCCGGCTTGTTAACAATACAAAAAGATCCCATGCCTAGTAGTTTAAAAGTAAACTCCTCATTGAGTAAAACTTTAAGGCTTATTTGTATAGCTTCTGGTTTTTCTACCATAACTTTTTGAGTACTGTGTAATGGTTCAAGTAATACTAGGTTGCTAATGGGGTTTACTATGGTTAGTAATACTTCTTCTGGCTTGGCTTTACTTTCCATGATACCCGTGCTGTATTGGAAAAAGGTAGAGGCGTTAAAATCGGAACGTCTCTTGTAAATAGTATCTGTTGTTTCTACACCAGACATTCTATCTAGGGCGTAGGTAGTGTATTTTTCTTTTTCGGTACTCCAGCCTATTACGTACCATCTGTTGCGGTGCTCTTTAATTAAATAGGGGATCAGGCTGGTTGCACTTGTTTTGTTTTTATAAATATTGCGGTAGTTAAAAGTAATGCCCTGCTTGCTTTTGATAGCTTTATAAATGAACTCTATAAATTCCATCCCGTTGGCATGAACAGCTTTTTCAAACTGCACTACTTCGTCTATCAATTTTTCGCTTCCGTCTATACCCAATGAAAACCTGGTATTAATGCGCTCAATAGCATTTTTAAAATTGCTAAATACGGGCACTTCTTTATACTGGTATAAAAGTTCGGCTGCAAATTGAAGGGCCGTCCATTCTTCTTCGTTAAGGTTAAGTTCGGCAATAGAAAAACCTACTTCACTGTATACATAACCGCCATCAAGTTTAGAATATACAATAGGGGCGCTATAACCCTTGGGTGCCTGCTCGCGCATAGCCCTAATGTCTTTTTCTATGGTAGAAGTAGATACATCGGAACCTAGTATAGCACTGCACTTAGCCGCAAACTGCTCCAAAGTAGGATAGGGCCTACGTTTATTGGTAAGCATCTGGTCTATAATGCGGTGTCTGATAACGGCAGATTTGTTTTTGGGCATGCGGTTTGTATTTGCCCTCTCAAATTAGTGAAAATAATATGTAAGTCCTCCAATAGCGTAAGGTTTTGGGGCGTATTTTTGAAAAAACGTTTATATATGGAGCGCGGATTTATAGTAGAAATAACCAACGGTACAAGTGAGGCCCAGGAGGTTAAATTATTTACTGGTTCTTTACCCAAAGGAGTATTGGTAAATAGCATGGATAAATCTTACAATTTTGATGCGCTAAAAACAATGGCTCAACAAAATGGGTTTATTGGTAATTCAATTACAACCGGTTTTGAAGGAGAGTTACAAATTGAAGTTGTAAGTAATGTCGCGGTCAAAAAAGTAATACTAAGCGGCAGGTACGAATCATCTGAAATCAAAGTAAATGGAACTGACCAATTTGTTTTAGTAGCATGCCCTCCAAATTCAAATTTTTATATTAGGCTGAGTATGTTGATCTCGGAATAATTATTGCGGCAATGTTAGTCCTCCAATAGAGCGCGGTTTGGGTGAGTAGTTTTGAAAAAAAAAGATGAAACATCAAATACCCGATGACGATCAAGAAAGGCTTGACATTTTAAATCAATGGTTTACTGAAATTTTATGTTCCAGGGGATATTTTGACGATGATAAGTGGTTGCCTATAAGACGCAATTTATTAAAATGGAGCCAGCGTGGTTATAGCTTTAGGCATCTTAATACGGTTGATGTCCAAGACTTTACTGTTATTGAAACAGCAACAGTTTATAGGATATATAACATGTTATCTGAAATTGAT
>JACCDN010297122.1_pt1 | contig 20591 bp, 21 predicted proteins | sample 7441691 | NCBI WGS metagenome assembly JACCDN01 (sample SAMN15323439, study PRJNA562643) | freshwater metagenome | isolation source: river surface water | place: USA:Blue River Watershed | collected 2017-08-16 | reverse complement strand
ATGAATAATATGAATAATATGAATAATATGAATAATATGAATGGAATGAATGGGATGAATAATACACAATATCATACATCAGAAGGCCAAATGGGATATGGACAAGGCCAAATGAATCCTGGTGTAGATTATTCATTTGCTCCCGGAGGTGATGATATGGGTAATGATTTCAATGCTGCTTATGGTGGAATAAATAATTTTAATGGTCCCGGATCTCTTGAGACAAGTTTTTCGCAACCAAATGGTGTAATGATGGGAGGAAATAATACAAATATGAATACGAATAATTTCAATGATACATCAAATCCAGAAACAAGACTTAAAATGATGCAAGCAGAAAGAAATAATCAAGTAAATATCCCTAAAAATCCAAATTTTGATCCAACAAAATCACCTTATCAAATGAATCAAATGAATCAAAATCAAATGAATCAAATGAATCAAAATCAAATGAATCAAAATCAAATGAATCAAAATCAAATGAATCAAAATAAATATAATGAAAATTTTTTTTTTTTAACTAATAAAAACATTGAAACAGGAAACAATGTTAATGAACATAATACAACAAATAATTTTGAAAAAAATGTAAAAACATTAGAAAATAAAAAATCTAAATCATCACCAAAAAAATCAAAAAAATCAAAAAAATCAAAAAAATCAAAAAAATCAAAAAAAACATCTAAAATAGCTAAATTATCTACACCCGATAAATCAACCAAATCAAAATCCAATAAAATTACCACTGAAACAACAGAAGAATTTGATAGTTTAAATTTTGATGAATTATCAAATAAATCCATTGATTCAATTGACAATCAAATAATAAAATTAAAAAAACAATTAAAAAAAAAATCTCAAATTAAAAAAGACAACATAGTTAAAAAACGTGTTTTAAATGATACTAACACAGATATGAACACTTATATTAATACTGATTCTAAATCAAATATTAAACCAAAAAAAATAATATCTGATAATGAATTATTAGATAATATTGAAATAAATCAAAAAAATAAATTATTGCAAAATGAAATAGAAGACATAGATAATAAAAAATTAGCATTGATAAAATTAGTGGTTGAAGCAAAAAAACAGATTCAAAAAAATTCAGATGATTTAGTCAGTATGACAAATTCAACAAATTCAACAAATTCAATAAATTCAACAAATTCAACAAATTTTGAACAAAATAATGATAAGATGTCAATTTCATTTATTCCAAAACAAAAATTATCAAACATTTATATTGACACAGACCAACAAATCAATAATGTTAAATTAACAAATATTCATACAAATGAAGAAAATATTGCGAATAAATACAATAATAAAAAAATAAATAAACAAATATCAAACATAATTGATTTGGATGATGATACGAACAGTGATACAAATATATCTGAAAAATCATTTGAACAAATTATACCATCCAAATCACAAAGTTCAAGTTTGTCAATAATATCAAATAAAGTTACAGAAAAAGAATGTTATAATGATTATATGATAAAACTAGATAAACCAATAAAATTATGTGATTTAAATATCAATAATATACAACTACCAAAAAGATTGACAGAAAACATATCAAATTCAAATAATCAATTAGAAATAGAAATAAATTCTACCAATCAAATAATAGAATTGGAACCAGATTATTATAATAGAGATGAAATAATAGATTTTATGAATGAATGTTTTGAATTATATTCAATAGATGTTAAATTGTATCTAGATGATGATACTGATAAATTTATTTTTGAATCAAAAAAAGGTGATAAATTTAAATTAATATCATCATCAAATAGTATATTACCATATTTAGGATACAGTAAAAATACATATTTTAATAAATCAAAATATATAGCAGAAAATTCATTAGATGTTGGGGATAACATCTTTTATTTAGTATTAGAAAACATATCTGAAGAACCAATGTTTAAAATCAATATGGATATGGAAGAACCAAAGATAGAAAAATTAATCGAATTAGATGAAAATATTGTTATTGATCATTTAATTATAAAGTTTTATAAAACAAAAAAATCATTGATAAAAAATAATCCTAAATATTCATTCTTTTTTGAATCTGAACATGAAATTGATTTTGAATTTATTTAATAAAATCAATTTTCAAAATCATTTTCATTCATTTTACTGAAATATTTTATTCTACATTTATTTACTTGTTTGTCAGTCAATCTTTTTCTGGTAATATGTTCGAATGTTTTACCTTTAAGTAATCTTAAAATAAAATTAATTGAATACACACCACATTCAGTATTACCTTTTTGATGTTGTGTTTTATTATATTTAATATCTACTTCATTTATATTTTTTTTATCAATTAAATATTTTTCAATTTGTTTTATAAATTCTTTTACTTCTTTTGGTGGTCTTGTTCCTGTAGAATCTGAATAATATATTTGTCCTTTTTCTAAATCACAAAATAACGAAATCCAATGTTTTCCTCTACCAGTGCTTTTATCTGTATTAAAAATAACACCAAATCTTTTAATGCCATCCGATTCAAAATCATCAAAATTTAATTTTTTAAAAGGCAAATAATCTAAATCCATAAAATCTATAGGAACAGCCCCTAAAAATTTAAAATCATCATATTTTTCTTCATATTGATATAATACCTGATTTATATCAATGGTTGATAACCAATCAAATTTTCCTTGTGGACCATCCGGCCGAAATACTTTATTTTCTAAATGCTCTTTTGATTCTTCATTCATCAATTCTAAATATTTAGAATTTATCCAATCTTTCTGATCTCCTTCAAATTTATTTTTAAATTCCAATAAAAGATATTTTTTATAATCATCCGGATATAATGTATCTAATTTTGAATTTAATATGATTTGATTTGAACTTGATGTTTCATTGAATTTATTATAAGCTTTTGCCATTTCTATGAGTAATTCTAAAGGAATACATGAGCCATTTTCAAATTCAAGATGTGGAGCACATTTTGTTGCTGTAATATCTTTTGGTTTAACATCTTCTTCATCAATGTATGGAATAGGTTTTAAAACCATATATTTATATTATTTTAATTAGATAAAAATAATTATTAGATAAAATTAATCAATTTAATATAAATTTATTTTTTTTATTATTTTTATTATATATATATATATACATTAAACAAATGCTTACTCAAGATAAATTTCATAAATTGTGTAAATACAGTTCAAGATTAGAAAAATCATTTATTGCTAAAGATCAAAAAAAATGTGATAAATATTGTTATCATCTTAAATATCATATTGGTGGTGATAATACGGATAAATTAAATAGTATGTTTGCTAAATTAAATGATGTTATTGTAAAAAATCAAACAAAAAATGGTGTATTTCAAAATTATACTGATTTAACAAAACAAAACGATGAATTAACAACAAAAAATAATGATTTAACAAATACAAATAATGATTTAACAAAAAAAAATAATGATTTAACCAATACAAATAATAATTTAACTAATACAAATAATGAATTAACTAATACAAATAATGAATTAACAAAAAAAAATGATGAATTAACAAAACAAATCGAAAATATTAACAAATCTAAATCAGATAATGATTATTCAATTGAACAATTAAAACAAGAAAATGAAACATTGAAAACTACAACAAATGAATTAGAACAAAAAATTAATAGATATGGTGAAATAATCAAATTGATTAATGATAAATTAAAACTTGTTAAACAACAAAATGATCCATTAAATGAAAATTATGAAAAAGAATTAATCACAGCTTTAGAAGAATTTGAAAAAAAAATATCTGAAGCAGAAGAAAAACATGATTCAAATAAAAAAACAATTAACAATAATAACGATGAAATTGCTGCATTAAAACAACAAAATCATGAGAATAATAATAAAATCAAAGAATTAGAAAATGAATTAGAAAAACAACGTCAAGAATTTGCGTCTCAAATTGATAAATTAAAAACTGAAACGACAAATGAACTCAATAAACAAATAAATTTAACAAAAGAAAATGATATCATTGAATTTAGAACAAAATTGGGTGAAATTTTTAAGACAATTTATGGTGAAACTTTGGCAAATTCCATTATGAATGAATCATTAGTAGATGGAGAACAACATTCTTTCGCTTCTGAAGTTGAAGCTGCAGAACAACCGAATAACAAACAACCCATTGATGAAGCAAAGCAAAAAAGAATTGAAGAAATGTCGGAATATTTGAAGTTTCTAAAAAATAAACAATCACAAAGTAGGAATAACAAATCGCATCAAGCTAATGTAGCAAACGAGTTAAGAACAGTTCAAAATTATATTGATAATGGTGGTAATAAACCTCAAATACGAATGAAAGGGGGATTTATGTAATTTTTACAATATGTATATATAATTATGAATGAATAGAAACAAGCAAAGATAATTGGAAAATATGCATTAAAATTATTCAACATAACAATATTATAATAAAAAGATGTAAAATATTTTATAAAAATAAATATTATATAGGTAATATTTATAATGAATAAAAACAACCATTATAAAATTAATAAATATAAACTGAAATTATTGCATTCAATTAAACATGAAAATAAATGTTTAAATAAATCAAATTTATATTTAAAAAAATATTTAAATTATTTTAATAATTCAAATGGATTAAATCAAATTGGAGGCACCCCTATAAAAATAAATACAGAAAAAGATTTTGAAAATTTTATTTTAAACATATCAAAATTATTAAATACAATTTTTGGTGATGTTTTAGGAAAAAAAATAATTGATGAATTTAAATCAACAATCAATGTCAAAACAATTAAATATCCAAATGAACTTGATTTGGATATTATAATAAAAAAAATTTTGGAATTAATATTTTTTGACTCTAAAAATAAAAAATATCATAATAATGAATTTGAAAAACAAATAAATGATATTATTGAAGATACTTTGAAAGCAATCAAATCAGATCAAGAAAAAACAATAAATCAAGAAGAAAAACAAATCAAACAAGAAAATCAAGAAGAAAAACAAATCAAACAAGAAAATCAAGAAAAAAATAATATCAAATCAAATAACAACATCTATCACAATCCATTTATGCTACCAATATTATATTCTCCAATGATTTTTCCAACAAATTATAGTTTTGAAAAAATAAAAAATAATTCAATTAGTTCTGAAAGTGAAAGTAGTACTGACAGTTCAAGTTCAACAGAACTAAATGTTTTAAATAAAAATTCCACAAAAAAATACAAAAACAAATTTAATAAAAATATCATTATTTATTAGTTTTATTTGTAGAATCATCATTTTCAATCAAATAAACATTGTAATGATAGTATGGTGTTGAAATATATATTATCCAAACAATAGCAAAAGCAATTATTAATGTTAAAATTTGGTTATAAATTAAATCATTTGGTATTCTTTTGCTATATGAATTAACTAAATCACTATGTATTTTCATTAATAATCGTATGTATATAATTACGATCGAAATTATTTAATTGTTTATATATTTCTATTCCTAATTTAATATTTGTTCTAATATTATCATTCATATAAGGTAGTGTCCGTACAATATTATCAATTTGTTTAGTTTGTTCAGGTTCAATAGTGTCTGATTGTTTAATTTCTAAATCATTATTAATATTTTTTTTTTCAATAGTTTCTCTTAATTCAAAATCTCTTGTAATATCAAATTGTAAAGGCATAGAAGTGTTTAAGTCATTCATTGATTAATAATATCTTTTATATAATAATCTATTAAAAAAATATTTTATAAATGTTTTTTGTATTTATAACAAATATTTTCAGCATTAACAGTAGTTTCTACAGGCATTTTTAATATTATTTCAGGTTTGGGTGCTAATATATAAATTAAACCAATCCCAATAATTATAGAAATTAATAACAATTCTACATTTATTTTAATCATAACTTATTGTAATTAATACAGAAAAATTATTAATAAAAAAAATAATATCTCTATATCAATTTTAATTATAAATTTAAATCATAATTTACAATTTGTATATAACTTAAGAATTAATACTTTTTTACATAAAAGGTGGTTCAATATATAAACCATCAATTTCATTATTTTTGTCATTATGTCTATTATTAAAATCATAATAATTTGTTTCCATAATGTTATCTTTATATATAGATTTATCAACAACATTATAATTTTGTATTTGATTCATTTGATTCAATTGATTCATTTGATTCATTTGATTCATTTGATTTTTTTTGTATAAATATATTTGTTCATTTTTTTTACTTTCATAATCATTTATATTTGACAATTCATCAATAATTGATAATATTTTTTGTTTTTCACTATCTAATTCTTTTTTATAATTTATTAATTTTAATTTTTCATGTTCTAATTTTTTTGCCTTATTATTAATTTTAATATTATATTTTTTCATTTTAATATCATCATTTGGTTCAGTGTTTATATTTGTATCAAAATCTTTAATATAATATCTAATTATTAAAAAAATAATAATACCAACCAATACAACAATAAATATTAAATTATGTTCAATATAATCAGTATAAAATTTATTTATTCCACCACCAGATTTTATTTGATTTGTATGAATAATGGGTTTATTGATTATATTATTAAAATAATCATCTATATTTTTATCAATTAAAATATTGTTATATTCAGTTTCAACATTTATATTATATAATTCATTGCCAGCTAATAAATTCATTTTATCTATTAAATTTACAACACATAAAAAATTATATAAAATATTTTTAGATTATATAAGGTTATATTGATATTAAATAATATCAAAGAATATTATTATAAATGTTTAATTCAATAACACAAAATAAATTATCGGATCAATTATTAATTACTCAACATAAATTAGGCAATGGAGCATTTGGAAGTGTATATATGGCAAAATCTAATGGTAAAGATATTGCTATTAAATGCGAATCAAAAAAATCTCAAGTGCTCACTTTATTGAGAGAATTTAAAATTTGTAGAAAAATATATATAGTAAAAAAATATGTTAAATATATTGATTATTTAAATAAAATAAGTGATACAGATGAAATAAATAAAACAAGACAAATTATAAATAATTTAGAATTAAATCCAACAATAAAAGTATTTAATTATTTATCTTCTAATGACATGTTATTAATTCCTCCACAATTAAATATAAATTATTTATTAAAAATAAAATGTGTACCAGAAACATATTCTTATATAGAATGTGATGATTTTAATTTTTTAACTATGGATTTATGTGGGGATAATTTTGAAGATTTGGTTGAAAAATACAAATTTTCAGAACAATCAAAATATTTTATTGCACATAGATTATTACACATATTATCTTATATCCATAGAATTGGTATAATCCATCGTGATATTAAATTGTCTAATTTTGTTCTTAATCAAAAATTTTCAACAATTAAAAATAATAAGGATCTTAATAATTTTTATCCAATGATCATTGATATGGGATTAGGTAAAGAATTTTATAAATATGAACCAGATAAAGTAATTCAAATTCCTCAAGTTAATACAAAAAGTATCACAGGGACATTAAGATATATTAGTTTAAATGTTCATGAATTTAAAAGTCCAACAATTATTGATGATCTTATAAGTTTGTCTTATACACTTATTGTAATTTTTACTGGTATAAATTTACCATGGGTTGGACATCGTAAGGATGTTGATAAATTCAATATAGACTCTCATACATTTGAGAATTGTAAATGTGGATATCATAAAAATTTAATTAATAATTGTACTAAAAAAAATAATACTATTGCTGAAATGAAATTTCATACAGAATTAAATGTTTTGGTTGGAAATAAATATGAATTTTTAATTAAATGGTTAAAGTATCTTTATTCACTTAAACCCAAACAATTACCCAGTTACAATTATTTATATAAATGTTTAGAAAATGAATCTAAACAATTTGATGCATTATATTTTGAAATTTATGAAAAAAAATAAACTTTTTCATTATAGAACAAGTTTATATTAAAAAATATATTAATTCTTAATTAAATTATACTTAAAATCTTGCTTTTCTTCTTCGTTGTTTAATTAAATCCATATCACTTGTTTCTGTTTCATAATCTAATTGTATTTTAATTTCTTCTTCTTTTTTAGGTTTATCTAACATCATGATTCCATTGTATCGTGGTTCTTCTTCTTCTTTTGTAATTGATTTAGTTTTTAAACCAGTATCTTTTCTTAAAACTAAATCAGGATTATTTTTTGGATATTGATCATTCATTTTATCTGTTTGCATGGGTGCTTGTGCTGGTACATGCACTTGTTGATTTTTTTTGAGTTTTTTATTATCAATTGATGAAACTTCAGTTGAATTAATTGAATCATTTGTATTGGGTTCAATTGTTTTTGTATCTATATTAGATTTAATTTTACTTAATAATTCTAATTTATTTATTGCATCAAATTTTTGTTTTAATTCAGTTATTTCTTTTTCTTGAAATTTTAATGCTTCTTCTAATTCTTGTATGTATATTTGTTTTTTTTCTAATTCATCCAATAAATAATTACCAATTCTTCTATCAATGTCATTTGACAATAATTGAATTTGTTTTGAAATTGATATATGTACTTTATCATCAAAATTAGTTTTATTATCTAAATTTGTTCTATTTATTTCATTATTATTATCATTATTATCATCATTATCATCAGTATGATTTGATGTATTTACTTTTATATTATCTTCTGAATTTATTGAATTTAATATATCTGTTAGAGAACTTGTTGTGATATTTTTTTGATTTTCCATTTTTGACAATTTAATAATTTTAAATATAATTATAGTTTTAATTTATTTTTTTATTTTATACACAAAATTATAAAAATCAAATTTATTTTTTTGTAATCAATGTTTTATACAAATCACGTGTCATGTTCACACCCATCATTGTACATACAGGAACAATCATTACTGTTGTAATTGTAGAATATTTAATTGCATTATATGAATTATATATGAAACTATTTGAGATTTGCTTCAGTTTATCATAACTATTTGTTTTTTCTGCATCTAATGAATAATTAAGTAAAATTAATGAATTTGCATTCGTGATATTTGGTCTTGTTATTAAATAATTTTTTGAAAAATTTGCTTGATATAATGATTTTGGTAAATGATTAACTGATATAATTTTATTTTTAACAGCAAAAATTTGTTTTAATGTATCAGGTAAACAATCTAATTTAACAATATTATTATATGAACAATCCAAATAAATTAATTTATTTGGTAAATTATCCAAATTAATTAATTCGTTATTATATACAGATAAATATTTTAGTGATTCAGGTAAATTATCTAATTGAACAATTTTATTATGAGAACAATACAGCATTTCTAGTTTCATTGGTAAATTATCTAAATGAACTATTTTATTAAAGCCGCATGATAAATGAATTAAATTGACAGGTAAATTCGCAAAATATTCATCTGTGAAATCACAACATGCTAAAAATAATATTTTTATGCTATCAGAATAATTTATAATTTCTGTTATATTTGTTTGACCACTACAATCGAGTGTTTTTAAATTTGTATATTCTTCTAAATTTAACACACCTGTACAATTAATGTTATCATCATCAATTCTTAAATTATTTAAATTTGTCGGAAATCTAAGCTTGAATTCATCAAATTCAGTTTTTAAATTGATATTTGTAATATTCATTGTCAAATGTTATTAATGATATTTGATATTATTTTTATAAATCAATTTTTTTTACACCTTTTGACATTTAAAATGCCGATTTTAAATGTCATTTTTAATATAATTATGATTTATAATTTTTAAATTTTTTGGTTTTTGATGATTTTTTTATATAATTTTCTTGCCTTTCATATGTTCCTTTTATTATATTTTTATAATTTTCTTTTGGTATTTCTTTTATGGCTTTTTTAATATTTAATTTTAATTCATTATATTTTAATCCTTCTAATTTTCTTAATTTGGATTTTAATAAACTAAAATACAATTCTATAGCATTGGTATAATGTTGATAAGGAACTGAATGTAATAAATTATTATTTTTATTTATCAATTCTTTAATTTTTTCATGCCTATGAGAACTTGCATTATCTAATATTATCAATTTATTTTTATATTTTGATGTTATATTTTCTTCTAAAAAATTATATAATCTATCTACATTTATACCTCCTTTTTCATATAATTCCCATCCTTCTACACCATTTGAACTAATAGCAAATATACCCGTATATTTCTTAAATACTTCTTGAGATTGAGTTTTTATAACACATCTTTTACCAACATCATTATAACAGTGATATCTATTTTGTAAAGCATTAATTGATGTTTCATCAATGCAAATTATGTCTTCTACTTTATATTTTTTTATTTCTTTATAAAATTCCTTTATATTTTTATTTATATCAATATCTTTACCAAATCTTTTTATTGGTTCATGTCTAATGTGTGTTAATTTTAGAGATATAAAATTATCTTTTATTATCCTACTTAAATGTTTTATAGATATATCAAAATCTTTAAATTTTTCTTTAGTTTTATTCAATAAATCTTCTAATGTTATAGTTTTATTTTTTCTTAATTCATCTAAAATATATTTAACTTGTTCTTTAGTTATTTTATATGATATTGGTTTAGTATTATGTCTTTTTATACTTTTTTCTTTATTATATCTTTCAACCCATCTCATTAAACTTCTTGGCGAACATTCAAAAATTTTACATACTTCTTCTTGTGTTTTATTTGCTCTTAAATAATATTTAACAACTGATAATTTATAATCTTCACTTTTATGTTTTGATGACATTTTATATAAATATTTATATAAAATAATAATAAAATTATTTTTTTCTAATACTATAAATTTTATGTTTATCAGAGTTAATATGTATATCATAAGTATCTTTAGAAAAAGAACCAAAATCACATAATTCACAATAAAATTTAAATTTTTGTTTTCTTTCTTCAATTGTTGAATGTTTATTTAATATGTGTTTTAACATTGTGGTGTGATTATTTGTTATATAATCACATTTATTACATTTTCCAACTTCTTTTTTATCTGTTCTTGTTTTTCTTTTACCTGTTTTATGTAATTCAGTTTTGATATGATTATTCCATTGACTAATAAAATTACACTTATAATCACATTTATCACAAATATATTTATATTCATTAATAATTTCTTCCATTTTTAATTTTATAATAAGATAATATTATTTTATATTATTTTTATTATAAATAAATTATAAACAATATTTAATATTAATTTTTCAAAAACATATAAATTTAATATTATTTATTTCAAAATAAAAAATATATAAATATAATATATAAATGAATAAAAAATTGATTAAAAATAAGAATATATTGTCTATTAAGAATAAAAAAATGAGTAAAAAAGAAACAACCATAAAACAAGATACAGGATTAAAAAGAGATACAACAGATAAATATTATACTAAATTGGATATTGTTGAAGATTGTAAAGTTCAAATTGAAAAACATATCAATATTAAAGAAAATGATTTAGTAATTGAACCAAGTGCGGGTAATGGTTCATTTATTAAAATTATTAAAGAACTAACAAAAAATCATAAATTTTATGATTTAATACCAGAAAATAAAGAAATTATAAAACAAGATTTTTTATTATTAGATGTTGATAAAATTATTGAACCATATAAAAAAATTCATATTATTGGTAATCCACCTTTTGGTCGTCAGTCGTCATTAGCAATTCAGTTTATAAAAAAATGTTGTGAATTTGCAGATACAATTTCATTTATTTTACCCAAATCATTTAAAAAAGATTCAAATAAAGCAAAATTTGATAAATTTTTCCATTTAATTTATGAAAAAGATTTACCAGAAAATTCTTTTAGTGTTAATGGTGATGATTGTGATGTTCCTTGTGTTTTTCAAATTTGGAAAAAAAAGAAAACAGAAAGAATAATACCAGACAAAATAGAACCTAAAAATTTTAAATTTGTTGATAAAACCGAACTTCATGATATTTCATTTAGAAGAGTTGGTGTTTATGCTGGAAAAATAGATAAGGAAACAGATGATAAAAGCATTCAATCACATTATTTTATAAAATTTACAAACAATAAATCAGTAAATGATAATATTAAATTATTAGAAAAAATTAATTTTGATTTTAACAATACAGTTGGACCAAAAAGTATAAGCAAACAAGAATTAATAAAAGAATTTAATAAATATATTTAATTATCTAAGAATTTTTTTATAATTGTTTCTAAATTATTCAAATAACATAGTGTATCATTTTTAAATCCAATTTCAAAAAAATTAAATGCTTTATTTTTTTTAGTTTTAAATTTAATTTCATTACATACAACACATAATAATTTGGTTTTATCATTATTAAATTTACAATCAATTAAGTATTTTGAACCTCTATTTATTTGTTGTCCTCCGCCCCACAAATCTAATTGGTTCATTCCTATTATAACTTTATTATTTTTTATATTTTTAATGTACCAATCAGGTATTTCGGATGTTTCAACATCTTCACATTTTTTTTCAAAACAAATTTCATATGTTTTTTTGTTAAGTTTTAAATTTGTAATATATTTTTTAACTATTTGATTAAATTTATTTCCTCTTATAACACCTTTAGTCCCTGCTGGTATTAATTCTAAAATATATTTATTTTTTATTTCTGTTATTTTATTGTCTTGTATTCCAACATCTTTTAATACATCTATTAACTTATCTATAGCATTATTAACAGATTTACATTTTAAATAATCATCAAGTAATTTTTCATCTGTTAATTCATTTAAAATATCTTTGCTTATTTGTTTTGTTATTTCATTATTTATTAGTGTTATATTATCATTTTCATTGTCAGTTTTATTATTTTTGTCGTCGTTATTTATATCAACAGAAATACTTTTAATTATTTTATTTTTTTTGTTATTTTTTTCACTATTGATGAATAATAAATAGCAAAAGACAATTTATTATTTTTAGAATATTTTTTATTAATTTTAAATATCAGTTCAGTAATTGTTTGATTAGTGTTTTTTAAAATATTAAAAATCATTAAGATAACAACATATAATGAATGAAATTTATGAGTAAATATAAAGCATGGTCTTGACACAGTCAAAACGTATAATTTTATACATTTTAGCATTGGCTTTTTTAGCGCCTTTAGTATTTTAAGTGCAAACAGATTTAATGATTTTTTGATATACTTAAAAATATACAAAAAATTTATAAAGTCATCAAACGCTCTAAATAAAGCTATACATATTATATATAATAAAATTGAAATATTAAAATAATATAAAAATTATAAATATTATAAATTTACTAATATCAATGAAATCCATTATTGAAACAAATGAAGATCAATATTATACTAATGAAATAGTTCATAAACATGCTAATTATAATAGTACAGAAATTTTACAAAAAAATTATGAACCTATATTAGATGAATCCAATAGAAGATTTACATTATTTCCAATAAAATATTATACATTGTGGTCTGAATATAAAAAACAAGAAAAATCAATATGGACCGCAGAGGAAATAGATTTTTCTCAAGATTCTAAAGATTTTGAAACTCTTGAACCGGATACAAAATATGTTATAAAAATGATTTTGGCATTTTTTGCATCAATGGATGGTATTGTTAATTTAAATTTAGATACAAATCTTATAAATAAAATTACTATAAATGAAGCAATCACTACATATAGATTTCAAGCAATGATGGAAGGAATACATAATGAATGTTATTCATTGATGATAGATAATTTAATTAAGGATCCAATTGAAAAAACACATTTATTTGATTCTATTAAAACTATTCCTTCTATAAAAAAAATTGCTGATTGGGCTTTTCAATGGATTGATTCTGATACATCCATCGCACATAAATTAATTGCTTTTGCTTGTGTAGAAGGTATACTATTTTCAGGAGCTTTTGCTATTATTTTTTGGTTAAAAAAATATGGTGGAGGTGGTAAAATGTTTTTACAGGGATTAATAAAATCGAATGAATTAATTAGTCGTGATGAAAAATTTCATTGTGATTTTGCGTGTGAACTTTATAAATTATTAAATAATAAATTAAGTGAAAAAGAATTAAGACAAATTATTACTGAATCTGTTGATATTGCTAAAAATTTTAATAATGATTCAATTAAATGTAAATTGGTCGGATTGAATTCTGAACTTATGAATCAATATATAGAATATGTTGCTGATAGATTGGTTGTATCATTGGGATATCATAAAATATATAAATCTACAAATCCATTTAGTTTTATTGACACTATTGGTATGGTTCAAAAAACTAATTTTCATGAATCCAGAGCAACCGAATATAAATCTGCCCATCTTAAATATATCACTGAAACTTCATTTCAAATAACTGATGATGATTTTTAATGTTGAATATTTTATATATACTTGCTCATGATATATTTTGAAAAATTAATTATTTTTAATAATATCAAATAATTATAATAATGTTAAATAATAAAATGTAATTGTCATCACACAGATAGATTATAAATGATATTTTTACAAATTACGACAAATTGTAAAAGTGTCATTTATAGATGACGTATATGTGTTAAGAAAAAATATATTAGCAACTTAATCAAATAATTTATTTATTATTAGTTGTTATTTTAATGATTTTTATTTTTATTTAGTTCTGATATGATATTTAAAATTAATAAAAAATATTTTAGAAATAATAAATTAACTTTTAATGATGCACATAATTATTCTTTTATCAATGATACTAAAAGTAAAATTGTTATTGACTTAAATTATCATAATTTATTATCTACATTACTTTTAATGTATATAGTATAATTTGTAAGTATATATACTTTTATTGTTATTCGCATTGTATATACACATTTTAAAATGTCTATATATTGTAAAAAAATTGATATTTTTAATTAAAAATATCAATTTTACCAATAAACCATTAAAAATAATGTATTCACAATATTTTGTAGAATTAAAAGAATTATTAGACAAATATGACGGTTTAAGTATACATTATAACAAAATTGTCTCTGATATTCAACATGGATTACCTGAAAAAGAATTCAATATGATTGAATTTTATGATTATTTAGCAAAAATGATTGCTACATATGCAATAAAAGATCCAATATTTACAAAAATAGCAGGCATATATCAAATCAAAATCTATGATATAGAAATGGGTAATAATTATATTGAATTGATAGATAAGCAATATGAAAATAATTTAATTTCAGAAAACTTTTATTCATTTATATCAGATAATGAAAATTATTTAATTAATATGATTGTATGGGATAGAGACTATTTAATAGATTATTTTGGTTTAAAAACTTTGGAATGTTCATATTTATTAAAAAATAATGCTGATAAAAAACTTATTGAAAGACCACAAATGATGTGGTTAAGAACATCAATACAAATACATGGGTTATGCTTACATGAAAATATTGATTTAGAAAAAAAATTGGAATTAATTAAAGAAACATATGATTACATGTCACAATTATATTTTACACATGCGACACCAACCTTATTCAATTCAGGAAGCAAATATCCACAATTATCATCTTGTTATTTACTTCAATGTCCTGATGATTTAGGACAAATAGCAGACAGTATCAAATCAATAATGATGATTTCAAAATGGGCAGGTGGTATCGGAATAAATTTGTCTGATATACGTTCATCAAATTCAATAATTAAATCAACAGGTGGAAAGACTAATGGAATTGTACCATTATGCAAAACTTTTGAATCATTGGCGCGTTATGTTAATCAATGTTTTGCAAAAAACACAATTGTATATTCAAAAAATGGTCCAATAAAAGTTAAAGACATAAAAATTAATGATGAATTAATTACAAAAGATGGAACTTTTCAAAAAGTCCTCAAAATTTTTAAAAATAATATTGATAAAGAAATATTAAAAATTAATTCAAAACATTCATTTGAAACAATATATGTGACAAAAGAACATCAAATTTATTGTATAAAAAATCAAACAAATATAAAAAATCAATTGAAACCACAATATATTTATGCAAATGAGTTGAATGAGGGAGATTATGTTGGTTATCCAATTCCAAATTTTGTTGAAGATTCAAAATATGATAAAAATTATTTTAGAATGTATGGAATTATTTTAATAAATGGAAATATGACTAAAACAAATTGTATTGAATTAAAATTGTCTTTAAATACAAAAACTTGTGATTTTGTTGAAAATTATTTGAAAAATAAACAAATTAATTATTCAATTGATATAGAAGATAATAAAACTATATTAATAAAATGGGTTATAGATACAAATAAATTACCTATTCAATATGAAGACTTGTATGATTCCGAATCCAATAAAAGAATTAAAAATGAATATTTAAATTTACCACATGAGAAAATTTTGTCTTTAATTGAAGGATTATTTGAAACAAAATATGATATTGTTGATAAAGATAATATATGTTTCAATACTACATATTTATTAGCTTTTTCAATAAAATATTTATTATTAAGAATAGGAATTTTAATATCTGGATATGTAGAAATATTTTCTCATACAGACAACACACAATCAATAAATAAAAATATTTATAAATTAATGATTCCTAAACACGTTAAATTAAATCATATATTTGGTTTGGATATTCAATATCCAACAAAATTAAGTTTTTTTGAACATGAAAACATACTATGGACAAAAATTACAAATATAGACAAAGAACATTATAATGATTATGTATTTGATTTTAATATGGATAATAATCATAATTATTTAACAGATTTAGGACTTGTTCATAATTCAGGCAAAAGATTAGGTAGTATAGCAACATTTATTGAACCATGGCATGCAGATATAGAAGATTTTATACAATTAAGAAAAAATACAGGTGATGAAAATTTAAGAACAAGAGATTTATTTTTAGGTTTGTGGGTTTCAGATGGTTTTATGAAAGCAATCGAATCAGATACTGATTGGTATTTAATGAATCCATTGATTTCATCCGGATTAACTGATTGTTGGGGGAATGAGTTTGAAACATTATATGCAAAATATGTATCTGAAGGTAAATATATAAAAAAAATTAAAGCACGTGAATTATATAAAAAAATAACTGAATGTCAATTTGAAACAGGTATGCCTTATATGATGTTTAAAGATAATGTAAATGCACGTTCAAATCAACAAAATTTAGGAACAATAAAAAATTCTAATTTATGTGTTGCTCCTGAAACACAAATTTTAACAGATAATGGATATTTTAAAATATCTGAATTAAAAGATAAATATGTAAATGTATGGAATGGTGAAAAATTTTCCAAAGTAATTGTAAAACAAACAGGAATAAACCAAAAATTAATTAAAGTGAATTTTTCAAACAATGTATTTATTGAGACTACACCATACCATAAATTTTATATTAATAAAACAAATTCACAAATAGAAATCATTGAAGCATCTAAATTACAAAAAGGCATGGAATTAATAAAATTTAATTTGCCAATATTAAACATTAAAGATGAAATGGAAAATTTTGATAAAATATCATATGATAAATATTTTGTTCCAATTAATTATTCCATAAAAACCAAAGTTAAATGGTTATCAAAATTAATACATAATTATAATGATGATTGTGTTTTGATTAAACAAATTGATGAATCAATACAAATAAATTCAACAAATTTAGATTTTTTAAAAAATATTAGATTAATGTTTAATACTATGGGCGAAAATTTAGAAATAACAAATTCAAACAAAAATATTGATAAATCAACCAAATTAAAAAATTATTATAAATTGTCATTTAAGTTAGAATTTTTTAATCAATTGGAACAATATGCTGAATCAAAACAAATCATAGAATCTGAATGTACTTATCAAAATAATATTATTACTGTCGAAAGTGTACTTGATTTAGGTAGATATGATGACACATATTGTTTTAATGAACCTGAAAAACATGCAGGCATATTCAATGGCATTTTAACATCAAATTGTAGCGAAATAACAGAATATTCATCACCAGATGAAATAGCTGTATGTAATTTAGCTTCTGTTTCATTACCAAAATTTGTTCAAACAAATTTAGATGGAACAAAATATTTTAATTTTGATGAATTAGGTAAAATTATTCAAATAATTGTTGTAAATTTAAATAATATTGTTGATATTAATTATTATCCTGTTCCACAAACGTCTAAATCCAATTTGGCGCATAGACCAATTGGTATTGGTGTTCAAGGTTTAGCTGATTGTTATTTAGCAATGAATTATTCATTTGATTCAATTGAAGCAACTAAATTAAATAAACAAATATTTGAAACAATATATTGGAATGGTTTAAAGTGTTCAAATCAATTAGCAATTCAATATGGAAAATATAATTCATTTGATGGTTCACCATTTTCTAAGGGATTATTGCAATTTCATTTGGCTGGATATACAACTGAACAAATATCGGATGAAATATTAAATTATGATTGGAAAAGTTTAATTGAATCAATAAAAAAATTTGGAACTAGAAATAGTTTAATAACAACAATCATGCCTACCGCTTCAACCGCTCAAATATTAAATAATAATGAAAGTATAGAACCTTATACATCAAATATATATGTAAGAAAAGTATTGGCAGGTGAATATATGATAATAAATAAACATTTAGTCAATGATTTAAAAAAAATAAATATGTGGAATAATCAAATAATTGATGAATTATTGTATGATAATGGTTCAGTTAAAAATTTAAATATTCCAATTGAATTGAAAAATAAATATAAAACTGCTTATGAATTAAAACAATCTACTATAGTAAAACAAGCAATAGATAGAGGTGTATTTATAGATCAATCACAATCAATGAACTTATTTATGGAAATGCCTGATCATAATAAATTAGCATCTGCTCACATTTATGGATGGAAAAATGGATTGAAAACAGGTTCATATTATATTAGAACAAAACCAATAACTGAAGCAACCAAATTTTCAATAGATATTGAACAAATTAATTCAATAAAATCAAAAAGAAATACAAACTCAACTACAGATGTATGTGAATCTTGTTCTGCTTAAAAAAATAAAAATATATAGAAATATTTTTTTTATAAACAATTTTTTTTAATAATTTAATTATAAATAAATATTTTTTTTTGTTTTATTATAATATATATAATAATGGATATGTCTATTGATATCAAATGTGCCGTTACAACTGCTATACTGTCTGTTCTTGTTTATTTACTTTTAGTCAATCTTTTATCAAGAGTGTGGACTGATGGAAATGTTGGTAAAGAAATGAATGATACCGAATGGTTTAAATCTATGGAAATTATTATGTTATTTGCTGTTTTTATTGCTTTTAACTTGAATAATTATTTATTTGCTTCTTGTAAATCTGCTTAATTTTTTTATAAAAAATGTATATGCTTAATGATGAAAGATTTATGATAATAAAAAACGAGTGTAATTTCAACAATCAAATTTTTTTATTCATTTATAAATGAATATTTTTTAGAACAAGCTGTTTTTTTTAGTCCTTTTGGAATATTTAAAATTTTTTTATTATATGTTTTATTTAATTTTAAATATTCAACCGATATTGATAAGCAATTTAGTTCATGTTCATAAACATAACAATTCAATTTGATTGTTTTTACGGAAGTTGATAAATTATTCATTTGTGTATTAAAATAAGGTGTTGATTCTAATTCTTCAATACCATTTGGTAAATTATCAATCAAATTATGCTGATTTGAATTCAAACATAAATATTTTATTTCAATTGTTGATTGAATTGGTTGATTAAATTCATAACCCATTGTTAAATGTGTAAGATTTTAATTTAATTGATTGATTGAATTTTGAATAAATACATTAATTTGTATACATGGGATAGTATCTATTATTTGTTTCAATGCAAATTTTATAATTATCATAATTTGAAAATATTCAACGTATATATTTGTTTAATAAATTAGCATATTTATCTAAAGAATCGTTAAATTCAGGTTTAAATATCAAATATTCATCAACAATCCAATAATATATTGTTTCAGTTATTTTATTCATAATTAAATTTTATAATATTACTATCATATGCATTTTATATAAAAATCAATTTTTTTAAAAAGTTTCAACAATTAAATCAGCAAAATCATTAATGAATTGATAATTTTTAGAACAAACTATTTTTTTTAGTTCTTTTGGAATATTTGAAATTTTTTTATTATAAGATTCATTTAATCTTAAATATTTAATGGAAATTGGTAAGAAATTCAGTTCATGTGAGTATTAATAAGTATTTAATTTGATTGTTTTTATAGAAGTTGGTAAATCATTCATTGGTGAATTAAAATTGGAATCTAATACTAATTCTTCAATGCCATTTGGTAAATTATCAATCAAATTATAAGGATTTGAATTTAAATATAAATATTTTATTTCATTTGTTAATTGAATTGGTTGATTAAAATAAAAACCTAT
>JACCDN010896215.1_pt1 | contig 20592 bp, 21 predicted proteins | sample 7441691 | NCBI WGS metagenome assembly JACCDN01 (sample SAMN15323439, study PRJNA562643) | freshwater metagenome | isolation source: river surface water | place: USA:Blue River Watershed | collected 2017-08-16 | reverse complement strand
GTTTGAGGATTATGATGAAACAGAATCTATAAATATAAACAAATTAAAAAATGAAAAAAATACTTTTATGTAGCTGGTTTGTCGGATTATTTGGATTATTTGTGTTTTTCGCACCCCGTTCGTTGGCTGCATCAAACACTGATTGTTCGCTCTTGGAGAGCCAATTACTCATCACCTTTCAAAATGGAACGGATGTCATCCGCTACAACGCTGATACAGCTTCCACGATAGATTCTTCTTTCTTCTCGATATCACTCGCATCTGGACACCCTCATGAAGCAATTATGGTTGATGAAGACACGCTATGGCTCGCAAGTGGCACCGAAATCGTGCAAGTTGATATTGCGACCGGCGCGACAGGCACTCCTATTAATACTGTTGGAGTGGTACATGGATTGACGCTTGGTCCTGACGGGAACGCTTACGCGTATATAGACGGTCCCTCAGTAGTAAGAATCGACACAAATTCACCTTACACCATTACAACCATTATTAACGCGGGAGATGGAGGGCTGAGCAATGAATATTCAGAGGGATCTCCAGGTATTGAATTCGGTCCAGATGGCAATTTGTATGTTGTGAGCGAAAGAAATACTGGTACTTCGCAAAGTTCAATTAAGCGATATGATGGAAATACGTTTACCTACATTGATGATTTTGTAGCTGAGGATACTGGACTTTGGTACGATTTGGGCTTCCATACAGATGGCTATTTATATGTAACAGATCATGATACGGGGCTAGTAAGGTATAACGCTTCTACTGGAGCACTCGTTGGTCAGTATTCTAATGACCCCGGCGCTTATACCATAGATTTCGCCCCGAACGGAGGAGTATTACTTACAATATTGGCAGGCGATGTGCTGTTATACACCGCACCGCTTACTTCTACCATAGCCTACGACCAGTCTGGCCCTCTACAAACGAAGACCGCAACCTACATCCCCCCAGCCTGTTATGACTGGGGAGATGCTGCCAACACTGGTAGCATTGGAAGCTCGACCTATTCACATCCTGTTGAACTTATTCAGAATGCAGCGCGTCATCTTATTCAGTTCCATACCGTTTCTGGAACTCTTATAGATGACGAAACTGATGGACAGCCCTCGGCTGATGCACTTGGTGATGACGCAACAGATGATGAAGACAGTATTACCTTTAGCGCAACCACAATAGATCCAGGCGATACGGTAAATGCAACGTTCACCGCGGAAGGTAGAGGCGTTGGTACACCTGTAAACTGTATGAAATATGTAAATGTTTGGGTTGATATAAATGGAGATGGCGATTGGGACGATGTGGGCGATCAAGTAGTTGACGGTCAGTTTTTAGGTACTGCATGTGATTATGATTTTTCTTTTACTCCAACGGCAACTGATGGTCCGATCATGATTCGTTCGCGGTATTCAACAGTTCGGGATGTGGCAACAACAGGTGGTGCACCTGATGGAGAGGTTGAAGATTATGCACTCAACATTACGAGTTCAACGCCAACCCCTACTCCTACTCCAACACCTTCCCCTACACCATCGAGTACTGAAGATGATGACGAAGACGAAGATACTTCAAATACAGAAACCGCGGGTGATGATGACGAAGTACCTGCTGCTCCAGATACCGGTAAAGTGCGATTAACGGCACCATTAATTACCATTAGTATGGCCGGGATTAGCTTCGGCACTCTCCTCATCGGTCGTAAATTCGGCTTAAGGCGTTAAGGTGCAATAAGCAAAAATATCAGAAGCATAACCTTACGATGAAAATCTATAAAGCATTATTAAAATGGGTGTCGACACTATTGTTGCACGGAGCACTACTTTTAATAATCGCATCTATATCGATGAGTTTTTTATTTGCCAATCGAAATGCCGCTAAGGAAGTGCTCGAAGAATCAGGCGTTTATACTACATTTGTAGATGCCGTAGTTGACGATAATATCGAGTCGAGCCAAGGTAAGCGTAACGTTTTACCATTTCAAGACTCAGAAGTAAGACGTATTGCGAATCAAGCATTTTCAGCGACTGCCCTTATGCTGAAAAGTGAACATGTCGTTGATGCTTTTTATGACTGGATACTTGGTATATCTGATACGTTGACATTTTCTGTCGATTTTACACCTCAAAGAGAAGTGTTTGTTGAGCAAATAAGTACCTATGCTGCAAAACGCATTGAATCACTTCCCAGTTGCGGGTCGCGAGATATATCAACCATAACGATTTTTGACCTAGACTGTCGTCCGGATGGTGTTCCTCTAGAATTCGTCAAAAGTAGAACGAGAGAAGATTTACTTGCCTCTGATTTTCTCAAGGACGTTACGTTATCAGAACAGGATCTTCCTAAAACAAGTGAAGGAGTACTGCTGCATGAGAGGTTACATTTCGTGCCACAGATTGCTCAAACATTCATCTCGTCAATGTGGATTTTTGTACTATTATTTTTGCTCGCAACTATTCTATTTATTCGCGCGCGAAAACCTTATAGAAAAGGGGTGCGTGCATATGGACGCGATTTGATTTCTAATGGCGGCACCTTAATCATAGCGACGATCGTGTTTGGATTCGTTATACCGAAGCTTACCAGTAGCTATAAAGTTGAAGGTGGCGAGACGATGAATTTGTTCAATAATATAGCTGACGCATACATAAAGCGGTTTGATATATTGTTGATAAATATCGCAATCCAAGTCGTCGCTGTAGGGTTAACGATTGTCGCAATTGAAAAATTGAGTCGTTCAAAAGACCCATATCATAATGTGAAGAAAAAGTCGGGACTTGCTTCGTCTTATGCTCGCCGTAAGATAATACCAGGAGGAAAACGTGTAACCGGTACGGCTCCACCTGTGCAAACAAGTGAAGAGCGAAGTGTTCGCAAAACGACAAGAAACAGTCGCTCCAAACGGTACAAAGATATGGGTCTCTAAATGCTACAAAAATATCTGAATAATCTGTTACACTCATGATATGAATATTGCAGTTATTGGTTCTGGAGACGTAGGGCAAGCGCTCGCAAAAGGTCTAGTTGAAGCTGGCCATGCGGTGATGATTGGCACAAGAGATACGCACAAAAAAGAGCTTGCATGGACTAAAAAGCATCATAAAGAAAAGTTACAAATTGGGTCGTTTGCAGAAGCGGCAGATTTTGGCGAGATGGCATTTCTGGCAGTTGCATGGCATGCAACTGATAATGTGCTTGCGATTGTACGTCCCGAGTTATCTGGAAAAATCGTAGTTGACGTCACTAATCCTTTGCTTTTCACTGAAGATGGACCTCAGTTAGCCGTTGGACACACCATGAGTGCTGGTGAGCTTGTACAGCAGTCACTCACGGATAGTCATGTTGTAAAAACATTAAATACGATTAACTATAGGCACATGATAAAACCTCATTTTAATCAAGGGACGCCTACAATGTTTATGTGCGGAAACAATGCATCAGCTAAAGCTCACGTGAGAGAATTGCTCGTAGAACTTGGATGGGTCGATGTACAAGATTTAGGACCTATTGAGAAAAGTCGCTTACTTGAACCGCTCTGCTTGTTGTGGATTGATTACGGTGCTATCAATGATACATGGGATCACGCAGTAAGTATTATTAGAGCTGATACGTAAGCGCTATACCCTACTCTTAGCTACTAGAGGAGCGACCTTTGCGGTCAGAACGGCAGCAAAGAGTAGCGCGAAACCACACATAACACTTGGTAAGTTGCTGTCAGCACCCCCGTAATTATCGTATTTTGAAAACAGCATGGACGGAATAATAAATGCGAGATACCCAATGGCAAGTGCTTGTAGCGCAACGCGTACTTTAACGATTCTTTGACGACGCGCAAACATGAGTGCAACGATAATTGCAATAAGCATGTAGGCGTCGTAATAAATATAATATGGGAGTTCATATGCATCAGGTATGGCAAAAATAACGTAATTCCCGCTACAAACAGCTCCCTTGAGCATGGAGCCGAAATAAAAGAATACTATCCACATTGCTGAGAGTGCGTACCCTGTTGGGACGAGTTTGCTCAATTTTCTTTTATCGATACTATAAACAAGGTGTAAGCCGAGTACGGGCAAAAAAGTTATAGCAGAAAATCCAATTTTCGCCCAAGTTGTTGGCGTGAATCCCCACGCTTCACAGATTCCATATTCTGCAAGCTGGAATGAAGCGAGGCAAACGATAAGCCCAAGTATTAATTTTATATTTTGATTCAGTTTTCGAGTAAATAATAGAGCCACAAAAAAAATAGATTCAATGATAAACGTGGCAATCATCACTGGTGGTGAAAAACAGTTTAATGCATTTTTATTTTTAAACATGACTTCATCGTAACTGAGGTGCATTAAAAAAGCTAGTGATTAAACTTGTTTTAGCCCGTCTATCATCGCGTGGTCGAGTCCAAACATGTGGCCAACTTCGTGCCATACGGTCTCATAAATTTGTTTTTTTAGTGCAGCGCTCTCTTTAAACATGTCTATCATTGGATAGCGAAATATTGTGATGATATCTGGAGGAACGGTCAGTACGCGCCCTCCCCTACTAGGGAGCGGCACTCCTTCATAGAGTCCATACAATGCATCACATGGTCGCAAGTGTAATTTCTGTCTTTGTAAGTCAGTGGGTCTATCTTCGACAATAAACGCGACATGCTTTAGATGAGATACATATTTACGTGGAATGTGCTCGATTGCATCTGCGACATATTGCTCAAATAGATCTTTGGCCATTACTATTAGTATAACGGTTACGGTGTCGCTATAAAATTCAAACGTAAGGTACAATTAATATGAACAGCTATGCGTATACTTGAACCAGCTCCAAATAGTCATAAAAAATTACCGCATCGCTCGAAAAGACGCTTTGCACTATACGGTTTTATCCTAATATGTGTAAGTCTAACTTTTTTCTTTTTCATGCATAAAATGAAGGCTCGTCAAAATGTAGATGCCCAAAATAATCATTCGAACCAAGACATATCAGATCCAGTCGCTCAATCTAACGCAACCTCACAGGATACCGTAAAAGACACTTTACGTAACTTCACTGATAATGAGTTCAGGCTGTTTTATGATAACGTGCGTCAAGCGGGCGTGAAACCTTTAGAAAATCCGCCTGTAATAAGCGGTAATGATATTGCTGATACACGCATAAGAAGCATTGCTGAGTTACGTGGCTACAAATTGCGCAACACTCCCACTACATCATTAGTGCCTATTGACGGACAAAAATTGCAAGCTGATGCTGCGACTGCTTGGGAAAAGATGAAGCAGGAAGCGAGTAATGAAAATCTGGCTATAAACTTAGTTTCCGGTTATCGTTCAGTCGATGACCAACGACAGTTATTTTTGCAGCGCTTAAGTGCTACAGGAGTATCTATTGAGGATGTAGCCGAAGGGCTTGCAGACGCGCAGATAAATAAAGTGTTAACAACGACTTCGATACCGGGCTATTCAAAACATCATACTGGCTATACGCTCGATTTGTTTTGTGCTGGTTTTGCATTTGAAAAATTTAAAGACTCAACATGCCATACCTGGTTGAGTAATGATAATTATAAAAATGCAAAATTGTTTGGATTCATACCCAGTTATCCTTCTGACGCTGACGGCCAAGGACCTGACCCAGAAGCATGGGAATATGTCTACGTGGGGACAGAACTTCTATATGAATAACTGGTAAAAATGCAAGAAGTACGATACCCTTGAGTGAACGGCTAAGATTATAATAATTATGGAACATATCGCTGAAAAATTAGATGCGATGCAGTCGCATATACAGCCACTCAATATCAATGGTCTTAAAGGGCGCATGCTTCGTTTGGAAAGCCAAAAAAAGAGTGGCAAGCGTGAAATACTAATGGTCTATGGGCACCACGCCAGTATTGAGCGTATGTTTGGTCTTGCAGAGGTAATGAGTGATTTCGGAACGGTAACCATGCCAGATTTGCCTGGATTTGGTGGTATGGATAGCTATGACAAAATTGGTATAAAACCATCTATTGATACCCTTGCCGACTATTTGGCTACCTTTGTAAAATTAAAGTATCGTAAGAAAAAAGTCACAATCGTCGCTATGTCGCTCGGTTTCGTCATTGCGGTGCGAATGCTCCAACGATATCCAGAACTTGAAAATCGCGTCGAGTTGTTAGTGAGCTTAGTCGGTTTTACACGTCATGACGATACAAAGCTGTCAAAAAAATTGACCAGAAGCTACAAAGTGCTTGCTTCTGTTTTTAAGCATAAAATTCCAGCTTGGTTATTTTATAACACCATACTACACCCTACCATAATAAAAACATTCTACGCAAAAACACCAAACGCTCGAAAAAAATTTGAACACTTAAGCCACGAAGATAAGAAAAGGGCTCTTGATTTTGAAGTAGTGCTCTGGCGTGAAAATGACGTTCGAACATATATGATCATGATTCTCGAAATGCTGAACCTCGATAATTGCACCAAACAAGTTAACGTACCAGTACATCATGTGTACGTTCATAACGATCAATACTTTGATACTAAAATTGTTGAACAACATATGAAAGTGATTTTTTCCGATTACAGTCAATCTGAAGCTGTACTCCCAAATCACGCTCCAAGCATCGTTGCGACAAAAGAAGAAGCTGCACCCTTTGTCCCTAAGGCGTTGAGAAAGGTACTATCATGAAAATTGGTATCGTTTGTCCGTATAACATATACAAACCAGGTGGTGTACAGGAACACGTCATGTACCAGGCTGAGGTTCTTCGAGCTCGAGGCCATAAGGTGACCATACTTACGCCTCGACCTAGAGGTCATGAAGACGAGCACATTCCTAAAGGAGTTGTTTTTCTTGGAGGATCTGCACGAATTAAAACGCCCGCAGCGACGAGTAGCGACGTTTCAGTTACCATTGACGTCGATGCTTTAGATGAAGAACTGGCCAAAGGATACGATGTAATCCATGTGCATGAACCTGCGATGCCTCTTTTAGCACGTCAAATGTTGCCACGAGTAGATTGTCTAAGAGTCGGAACCTTTCACGCTGCATTACCGGGTAATGCGCTCGGCCGATCACTCATTCGCTCGTATCGGGCATATTTTAAAACGGTAGTCCCGTATATTGATGTTATTACTGCGGTGAGTCCTGCGGCAATAGGTTTTATACAAGGTGTTGTTGATGAAGATAAGATTACCTATATACCCAACGGGATTGCCTTAAAAAAAATGAAGCCCAAAGATGACAAGATTCGAAATAAAAATCAGATATTTTTCATAGGTAGATTAGAAAAAAGAAAAGGTGCCTTGTATACGATTAAAGCATTTGAAATATTAAAAAAACGAAATCCTAACTTAGAATTAATTATCGGTGGCGATGGACCGCTTCGCGATTCATTAGAAAATTATGTTGAACGCAACAGTATAAGCGACGTTACTTTCAAAGGTTTCCTAAGTGATGAAGAAAAAGCGCACTACATGAGTACCTGCGGTGTGTATACCTCGCCGGCTTTATATGGTGAAAGTTTCGGTATTGTGCTCGCAGAAGCCATGGCTTTTGGCGCCCCGACGGTTGCACACAAAAACGAAGGGTACGAATGGGTATTACAAGGCACGGGGCGACTTTCACTCGTTGACGTCCATGACATAACCGCTTATGCAGACAGATTGCAACTCATGCTAGAAGATGATGAATTACGGTTTGCATGGCAAAAATGGGCAAGCCAATATGTAAAACAATTTGATTATGAAAAAGTTGTTGATCAGTACGAAGCTCTGTATAAATCGCATATGTAATGATGTACGATAATCATCGTGCTATTCAACTATAACCACGACCAGGTATAGGCTTTAATCGTTTCGCGCATGGCTCCTTCTCGAGCATGAGAACTTGGAACAATATGTAAATGGCATGATTCCCCGAGCTGTTTTTTTAACTGATGAGCAGTTTGTGGCGGGCATACACCATCAAATCTTCCCTGAACTATAATGATTGGTGTCTGATCCAGCTTGTGTACATTCGACAGGATAAATCCTTCTGGCAAAAAGCAGTGATTATTGAAGTAGTGTGCAGCCACCAGAACACCTGACATTTTATCTATATCCGCATCAGCATGAGCAGACAAACGTACTATTTCATAATCGGTATCAAAGCTCATAATGGATGCTTCAAGCTGAAGCCATCTTGAGAGATGATCTTGTTTTGTGTCATCACTACCGTTAATGAATTGCTCGTAATAATATGCTACCTTGTTTGATTGATGCTTTTTGGGAATAATCTCAGTAAAATACTCCCATGCTTCAGGTGAAAATTGTGCAATACCTCCATTTTCATATAGAAAATTTGTCTCTGCAGCCGTGCCTAAATAGATGCCACCTATCAGCATTTTCGTAACAACCTCAGTGTGCGCTATTGCATAGCACAAAGCGAGCGTCGAGCCCCATGAATATCCAAAAAGTTGTATTTTTGGAATGTTTAAGTGAAGCCGTAAACGTTCTATGTCTTCAATTAAGTTTTGAGTCGTATTTTGTGCAATTGAACTGCTGTAGGTACTTTGACCTGATCCTCTTTGGTCATGGAATACTATATGATGTTTCCTAGGATTAAAAGAAAGCTTATGTTTGTCCTTACACTGCGAGCCCGGCCCACCGTGCAGATAGAAGGTTACCGGCAATTCGGGGTTACCCCACTCTTGATAATAGAGAGAATGCCCGTCGCCAACGTTTAAATAACCACTTGATATCGTAAATTGATCATCTTTCATGTATGGCACTATAAACGAAGAACTAAAAACGGTAAACTATTATTAATATGAAAATAGCGTACGTACTCGATGACACTCTCGATAAAAGTGACGGCGTTCAGCAAGCTGTTTTAACTATAGCCGACGAAATGAAGAAAAGAGGGCATGACGTACATTTCATAGTGCCTGAAACGAAACGTACTGATTTAGAAAATATTCATATTATCAGCCGATATATATCTATGCGATTTAACGGTAATACGGTGCGTACTCCACTACCTGCTTCAAAAAAAGCAATCAAATTGTTGTTGGCTCAAGAAAAATTCGATGTTCTTCATGTACAGATGCCATATAGTCCATTGCTCGCAGGAAGAATTGTGCATCTAGCGTCGAAAACCACACGAGTTGTAGGTACATTTCATATTCTCCCTTATAACACGGTAGCTCGCATCGGTACGAAAGCGCTTGGCTGGTTTTTGCGCAAAAATGCACGACGATTTGATGTGGTTTATGCGGTGTCTAAGCCAGCGCATGACTTCATGGTGCAGACTTTTGGTGTTTCCGGAAAAGTGCTAGGTAATCCGGTAAACTATCGTTACTTTCATTCATACAGTGAAGCGGAGTGCGTTAAGGGTCGAATTGTATTCGTCGGCCGATTTGATGAGCGGAAAGGTGTTCGTCAATTAGTTGAAGCATATGAAAAACTGGATATGGCAGGTACTGAATTGATTATGTGTGGCAAGGGACCTCAATTTGAAGCGGTGAAAATGTATGCAGAAACGAGGCATCTTAATGTGGTTTTTAAAGGATTTGTGAGCGAAGAAGAAAAAGCTCAGTTGCTTGCCAGCGCGCAGGTAGCTGTCTTCCCTTCAGTTGCGGGAGAAAGCTTCGGGATTGTATTAATAGAAGCAATGTCGGCTGGATCACGAGTGACAATTGCCGGAAACAACCCTGGGTATGCAAGTGTTATGTATGAATGGCCTGAAACATTGTTTGACCCAAATAATATAAACAAATTTGCTGAAAAGTTGCATGATGCACTTACTAACGATCGTTACAGTGAACTTGGTCTGCAACAGCGCGAAATTGTTAAGCAGTTTGATGTAACGACCATTGTAGAAGAGCTCATACAGCAGGCCTATATAAGGCCATGACTTGTCAGATTCAAAGAAAACGTTCATACTGATGGTTATGTTTGGAAGAAAGAATAAAGAACAAGTAGAAATTACAATATCAAATAATACAATCATTCGTTTCATAGCGTTCGTTGTTGCAACAATATTCTTATTAAGGCTCGTTGATAACATAAAGCATCCATTGACGCTCGTTTTTGTTTCATTTTTCTTATCTCTTGCGCTTAACCCAGCAGTTCATTGGCTCTCAGTAAGACTCAAAAGTAAAAGTCGTGTACGTGCTACAGCGATTGCTTATAGCGCGGTCGTGAGTATTTTAATAGCGCTCTTTGCCTTAGTAGTGCCACCTTTGATAACGCAAACGACTGATTTTATTAAAGATGTCCCTACAACTCTTTCGAGTTTAAAAAACAAGGACAATTCACTTGGTAGATTGATCCGTCGCTATGAGCTAGAAGAGCAAGTGCAGAACTTTGCAAGTGACTGGACACGTAACCTCGGTGACGTCAAAGGACCGGTTATTGACGCTGCAAACAGAGTTTTTGCAAACATAATATCTATTGTTACCGTTCTTGTATTGACATTCATGATGCTAATAGAAGGACCCCGTTGGGTCGTAGCATTTTGGAGACATGTGCCTGAACATAGACGCAAACATGATCAAGAAATTGCTGCCAAAATGTACAAAGTGGTCACCTCTTATGTGAACGGACAAGTATTAGTTGCGGGTATTGGAGCTGTTTTTGCAATGATAGCCCTTGTTATAGCATCAACCATTATAGGAGTATCCGTTAATGCTGTTGCGCTTGGAGCGATAATATTCTTATTTGCGCTCATTCCTTCTGTCGGTACGATACTCGGTGCATTAGTTGTCACTATATTCAGTTTGTTTGCTAGCCCAACTCTTGCGTTAGTGATATTAGCTTACTTCATAATCTATCAACAGATTGAGAACGCTACAATACAGCCTATGATACAGTCTCGAGGTAATGAATTAACACCAATGCTTGTGTTTATCGCAGCGATTTTAGGTATTGGATTTGGCGGTGTGCTTGGAGGATTTGTTGCTATACCACTTGCGGGTTGTGGAAAAATTCTCTTTGATGATTGGCTCGAAGATCGAAGCTTATCAAAATAGGAAATAACACTTCTACAGACGGTACCAAATTTGTCCCGATGCACTGTCGTTGATGCCAATACCTTGTGCCTTCAGTTCGTCGCGAATCTTATCAGAGGTAATCCAATCTTTATTCTTTCGAGCGTCGTCTCTTTTATTAAGGTGCGCTTCAATACCTTCTATATTTTGAGTCTGATTTATTATATGAAAACCAAACAACGAATCTAACTGTTTAAAAAATATAGTCAAATCAAGTAATTCAGGATGATCTAACATGCCTTGCAAGATATGTTGTTCAATATTGTTTAAGTATGATTCTATATATTCTATTGCTGCTGGAGTTTTTAGGTCCATCTGGAGTACATTTTTTATGGCAAACAATGTGTCTTTTGTCCCCTTGCTTGTCTTTCCTATCGACTCAGGCGGTTGGTTCGGGTTAGTAATTTGCCAACGTATTTCAGCAATATTTTTCCATCTTCTTATTCTATTTTCAAAACTTTCTAGAATTTCCCAGGTGAAATTTCCTTCGGTGCGGTAGTGTTTGCTTAAAATCATGAGTTTGAACGCGTCAATAGAATAACCTTGGTCTACAATATCCTGAAGTGTATATACATTACCTAAGCTTTTGCTCATTTTCGTGCCATTCACTTTAATATGATTTGCATGTATCCATAGTGAAGCAAATGGTTTTCCTGTTAAGGCTTCCGTCTGTGCTATCTCATTTGTATGATGGACAGGAATGTGATCAATGCCACCCGTATGAATATCAATTTGATCGCCTAGAATCTCGCGAGCCATAACCGAACATTCAAGATGCCAGCCGGGGAATCCCTTACCCCAGGGGCTATCCCATTCCATGTCCCTTTTAACATCTGATGGACTTAATTTCCAAAGGGCAAAATCTGTTGAATTTTTCTTTCCTGTGCTGTCAACTCTCGCACCGACTTTTAATCCCTCGATATCAAGACGAGCGAGTTTTCCATAATCTTTTAACTTGGAAGTGTCGAAATAGATACCGTCATCTATTGGGTAAGTGTACCCCTTTTTCTCAAGCTCTTTTACAAAATCTATTTGTTGCTGAATGTATTCAGTGGCACGGGGCATGAAAACTGGCTTTAAGAGTCCTAATAGTGTGTACGCTTCATGGTCAGCAATTTTTATATATTTTTCGGCAACATCCCAGGCAGTGAGGCCTTCACGACGGGCGCCCTTTTCCATCTTGTCTTCACCGGCATCTTCGTCGGATGTTAGGTGCCCGACATCGGTAATATTTTGTACGCGCGTAACGTCGAAACCGGCTTCTTTAAGTGTTCGCACCAGAATGTCCCAATAAATATAGGCGACCCAGTTTCCTAGATGGGGCTGGCTGTACACGGTTAAACCACATGTATATACTTTTATCTTATTGTCTTCTAACGGTTTAACTTCTTCAAGACTTCGTGTTAGTGTGTTGTATACTTTCATGATTAAGCCTCTGCGTGTAGTTCGTCTAATAACTCATTAGCTTTTTTATTGACCTCTTGTACCAGTTCATCAATCGGACGTGCTTTCATAATTTTGAAACCAGCCGCATATGGATGCCCACCTCCACCAAAATGGGCGCCGAGCTTCCCTGCGATACCTCTCTCGAAGTTTGCGCGTATTTTCGCGGTAATCTTTCCATCCCTATAAACCTTGTAAGCAATCGCAATGTCGACGCCAACCACAAGGCGCATATCGTCGAGAGCAAGCATTGAAGGATTGTAGCTTGGACTATATGTTTCTATCTCTTCCCATGGAATCGTAACAGAAGCAATACGTCCAGTGGTATCAAATGTCACTCTCTGCAGTAAACGACCTTTGTAAGCAAGTAATTCAGGCTCTTTGCGCATTAATTCACGGCGTGCTTGTTCTAGTTTTGGTATGCTTGCACCGCGTTCGATGAGTTCTGCCATGACACGATAACTCTCCGGCGTACTCGCTTCTGTTGTCAGTCCAAGGCTATCACTCATAATAGATACGGCCATCATTTCACAGGCATCCGCTGGCAAAGGCCACTTTAATTCCTGTGCAATCCTAAAAATCAGTTCACTTGTTGCGACGGCTTCCTCTATAAAACTAACGGATGCATAAGACAAGCCATCAGTCTCCGTATGATGGTCAATAACAATTAGTGGTTTTGCTTTTAACCATGATAGCGCGCCGTTCGTTTCATAGTACTCAAACAAAGATTCGGTACTTGCGTCGACAACAATAGTTAGATCTAGGTCTTTAGGTATGTCTTTTTGTACACGGTCCCAGCCGTTTAAGTATCTTAAATGTTGAGGCATATCGACTGCGCATAACAAACTAACTTGCTTACCTAACTCAGAAAATATTGCTTCGAGCGCCAGTGCACTCCCAAGTGAATCGCCGTCAGGATTATCTGCCTGCAATACAGCAATATGTTTGGCATTTTGTATGTTTTCTTGAATCGCTTGGTATTTCATGAATAGTGGTAGTATAACACTTAAAAACTTTGTCTTCCTTCTAATGCTCGACCTAGTGTAATTTGGTCTGCATACTCAAGATCTACCCCAATAGGAATGCCCCGCGCTAATTTTGTTATTATAACGTTAAGCGAGTGGAGCTCTTGTTGTATATAATGCGCAGTAGCTTCACCTTCCACACTGGCATTAGTTGCAAGTATCACTTCCTTTACAGCGTCAGCTTTGATACGCTTTTTCAGCTCAAGGATATGGAGTTGTTCGGGCCCTACCCCGTCTATTGGCGAAATAAGACCCCCGAGCACATGATAAGTCCCTCGGTATAAACTTGTTTTTTCAAGGGCTATAATATCAAACGCATCCGCAACAAGAGCGACTACGGTTTTATCGCGCATAGGATCACTGTAGAGTGCAGAAACTTCATCTCTAGAGTCTATCAATGCAAAAGTAATAGGACACAGTTTGACCCCATCATGTACGCTTTTCAGCGCGTAAGCTAACTTGTTCGCTTTAGGAGGGTCACTTTTTAATATGTAATACGCATATCGCTCCGCCGTGCGTGGTCCTACGCCAGGGAGTTGTCCTAATGCTTCGATTAATTCTGATAATGCTCTAGGAAGCATAAGCTTGACCACCAGATTTTTTTGCGTAAATTTGCGTTGCTTGCGAGCAAACGCTTACCATGCCCTCAGGTGAAAATGACGTGGAAGGTGGTATTACATCTGTCAATTCAAGCACACCTTTAAATACACTTTCAGCTATTACCGCTCGAATTGCACTGCCAAATAAACGGTAAGGGAGCCCTAACTGTTCTTTTATTGATGACTCGGTAATCCGAACAGAATCACTACGAGCAATTACCTCTCGTGCGTTATATATCGTTAATCGACGATAATCTGCAATCTGTTCAGCGATGAACATGCGTTAGAGTCCTAAATTGCCAAGCGCACCCATCATTGGCTGCATTTTCTCTGCAGCAAGTTTTTGACTTTGCGCAATAGCTGCTTTTACAGCTTCTTCGACCCAACGTTCAAGTTGTCCTATATCTTCGAGGTCAATACTTTCTGGGTCAATATGAATTTTTTTAATTTTCATCTCGCCGTTAATTTCAACTTTAACAGCGCCATCTCCTGCCTCTACCTCAATAATTTCTTTTTGTAACTCTTTCTGAATTTTTCTGACCTTCATTACCATTTTTGCTTGGTCAAATCGGCTCATGCATTCACTCCTCGTTGTTTATATTATTGTATCAAGCTATGGACGACTATCAAGCGCATCATCATATTTATATACTGCTCTAGTTTCTGGAGCCTGTGGCCACACCACAAAGAATCGAGTCAACTGGTAGTACATGCTAAAGAGCACGGAAGCGGTGACTAATAGTATGGCAAAACTATGTGCAAATGGATTTTTTGGGAATACATCGTACCACTCATCTAGTAAATATTCGATTCCTGCAGCGATTACACTGAACGCAAAAGGTAACAGCATTATTATTGCTGCACTTGCAGACCCAAGTGCGCCTAGTACGATACCAACAAGAGCACTCCCAATCATGATTCTGGTGCGGTCGAGTCGCAGTTTCTGTCGATAGGCATTTAAACCTATAAGAAATAGCACCCCACTGGCAATATCGAACACAGGAAGTCGCTGAATATTTATCGCTGGTAAGAGCGGCATGTGGTAAATAAATCCTGATGGAACTTTTAATATATTTTGCCAAACTGCACTAAGTTCAAGCGTTGCTGGCAGTAAGAGCCATGAGCGAATAAGCTGAGGGTTGCGAGCAAAACTGAGGAGTAAAGGGAGTAGTGCTATTAAACTTAATAAAATTCCTATAAGCACTGCTTGTCGTTTAACGTTTTTAAAGAGTGGTTTAATCCGGTCCCAATAGACTATGGTTAAAATGAGTAAAAACCATGGTGCTCCCGGAATATACATGGTGATACCGGCTGCAATTAACACTAACATCGGAACAGCTTTATTTGACCGACTGTGTAGTTGCCATAGTAAAAGAGATGAAAAAATAAAAAAGCCCATTCCCGCTACTATCGGTTGACCATATCTCGCTACGCCCAGTACAACCGCATTTGATGCGAACGCCATCGTTGTGAGTATGCTTGCTTGGTTTGTATGCCAATGTCTTAGCGCATAATAGAGCGCGACGCAGACTAAGATATAAACTAGGAGACTTGTTGCTCGTAAAATATAAACACTTGGCACTAGGGTTGTAGCACCGAGCGATATAACTTTGAGTGGTGCGAGCAAGGCATTATCAATTATGGACGATAAAGAATTGGATTCGAAGCTATATACCAACTCTTCATTCGTAACTAATTGAGGGAGGCGAGCAACGAAATTCAAAACCACACATAAGCTTAGGGTGATTACAATAATGTACAACGACTCTCGTTGAGACAAATGGCGTAGCGTCGCACGCACGAAGATTCTTGCTTTTTTCACTGAAGTTTATTATATCAGAACGAGTTTTTGTATAAGCTTCGGCTTATTCATCAAACTGTGGTGTGGTATGTTTTGTATCTAAGCTCCGTATTTTTTGCCGTTCACGGTCGAAGTACAACTCAACCTTACCCGTAGGTCCGTTTCTATGTTTTCTGATAAGTACATCCATAATATTAGGTCTATCGCTTTCCGGATTGTAGTAGTCTTCACGATAAATAAACATTACAACGTCAGCATCCTGTTCGATGGATCCTGATTCACGTAAGTCCGCTAGTTGAGGTATTTGAGGGCTACGGGACTCCACCGATCTACTCAACTGGCTAAGCGCAAGGATTGGTACATTTAATTCTCGTGCTATGCCTTTAAGTCCTCTCGAAATTTCTGAAATTTCTTGCACACGATTATCGCTTCCACTAAATTTTGCACCTCCGCTCATAAGTTGTAAGTAGTCAACTACTATAAGTCCGAGCTGATGCTTGTGCGCTTCACGTCGTGCTTTTGTACGAAGCTCACTCACACTAATTCCTGGAGTGTCATCGATATAAAATTTCGCCTCAGAAAGAGTGCCCATAGCTTGGCCAATTTTTTCAAAATCAGAGTCAGAAAGATTGCCGGTTCGTAGATTCCATGAATTAACGCCCGCTTCACTGGCAAGGAGGCGATCAACTAGTTGCTCTTTGCTCATTTCTAGCGAAAACATTAAAACTGAAAAACCAGATTGTACTGCAACATTTTGTGCAAAGTTAAGCGAGAGTGCTGTTTTGCCCATTGACGGTCGCGCAGCTAAAATAATTAAGTCACTCCTTTGAAACCCTGCAAGCATATTATCCATGTCTCTATAGCCGGTCGGTATGCCCCGGATTGTTCCTTTATCTTTATGGAGCCCGTCAAGACGTTCAAAACTGTCAGCAAGGATATCTTCCATGCTGATAATGTCATTTTTCACGTGTCTCTGTGATACTTCAAAGAGTCGTGTCTCTGCTTCTTCCACTAATTCAGCTATGGATCGCTTTTCGTCGAAACCGATTTGAGCGATTTCATTACTTGCTGCTATGAGACGTCTACGAATTGACTTGGTCGCGACAATTCCTGCGTATTGTTCGGCATGAGTTGCTGTTGGGACCGTATTGGTGAGCTGTGTTAGATATGCTGGCCCCCCTACACCTGTAAGTTCGCCGGCTGTTTTTAAATCCTCGCTAAGTGTGATGATATCTATAGGTGACCCTTGTTCATAAAGTCTTACGCAAGCCTCATATATAAACCGGTGCTTTTCATCATAAAAATCAATAGATTTTATGAGATCTGCGACTTTCACGATTGCATCAGGATCAATCAATATAGATCCGAGTAAACTTGCTTCAACGTCGACCGATTGGGGTAGATCACTCATATAATTACGATTCTAACAGTTCGGCACCGCCAAATATATTGCTCACGCTTGAAATTGCGCTATCCGTCGGTTCTGAAACTTCCTTTTTATCTAGTATTTCTTGAGATGTCTGAAGATCATTCTTTGACGGCTTAGTGTGCTTATCAACGGTAGTCGTAAAGGTATCTATTCCGAATTGAGTCTTGAAATATTCACGCAAAATGCCCGTATTACGCGGATTATCAATCTGTTTTTTATGAAAACTGAATTTAAAAAGCAATGTAAGTGAATTATCTGTTGCGAGGACAGGCTCAGCCATGCGTAAAACTCCGTATAAGGTGTTGTATTTTGATTTAATTGAATGAAGACATGTGTTCCAACTTTGTGAATCAAACGGTTTTGTGTTGGTTGGAGTAATTTCTGAATCCTCAGTTTTTTGAGTTGGTTGGGGCTGTTTCTCCGGGCTTTCGTTCGATTCCCCAACTATTACAGGCGGTTTTGCATGCGCATCATTCGACTGATGAGTGTCTGCATTTTTAACTATTTTAGACGGTTTAGTCGTTTGTTGAATCGGGTTTGAATGATACTGTACGGGTGGCTGGAATAAATCAAGTATGCTAACCTCGAGGCCTATATAGTCGTTCGATGAATTCGTGAGCGGCAGTAATCGTTTTAATAAAGCGATAATTTTATCTTGTGGCAACAACGGATGTTGTGACAGTAATTGTGAACGAAGTGACTCACTTAGTGATCGAGCTGCGCGACCTGAATCAACTCCCTGTTCACGAAGCTGTTGCATACTTGCGAAAAGAGCATTTATATCAGAAGACGCGATTGCTTCTATGATTAATGTAATTAATGCCTCGTCAGGAATTCCGAGTAATAATCGTACTTCAGTTGAGGTCACTTTTTTATCTGACAAACCAGCGAGTTGATCAAGCATGCTAATGCTGTCTCGAAAACTACCGCGTCCGTGTTCGCTTAACAGTTTGAGCGCGTCATCGTCAATAATTACACCCTCTTGTTTCGCGATAGTTTTCAAATGTGCAATAGCTTTTTCAATGGAAATTGGTTTGAATGTAAATTTTTGAGTACGACTTACAATCGTATCGGGAACTTTATGGGCTTCAGTCGTCGCAAGAATAAATACTGCATGTTCAGGTGGTTCCTCGAGTGTTTTGAGTAACGCATTAAAAGCTTCGCGAGTAAGCATGTGTACTTCATCAATAATATATACTTTGTATTTCGCGCTTGCTGGTGCGATATGAACTTTATCTCGTAGATCACGAATTTCATCAATACGACGATTACTCGCTGCGTCTATTTCGATAATATCTAAATGGGTAGATTCTTCACTGTAAGGTAAGTCGTTTATGGCGTATGCAAGTATACGAGCAATTGATGTTTTACCTACACCTCGTGGGCCTGTAAATAGATAGGCGTGTGAAATTGCTCCTTTTTTAAGAGCCTTCTTTAACGTATCAGTTATATGTTCCTGCCCCACGACTTCATCAAAGCTGCGTGAACGGTATTTTCGGTATAGTGCTTTAGCCATTAGTGTTGCCCCCGCGAAAAGAGCAGCCCGACCTGCGGATTTATTCCGCTGACGGCGCGATGAGAAAAACTGCAAGTTTGTCTCATAAGGCAGAGCCGTTGCTCCTGCCCCACGACTTCATCAAAGCTGCGTGAACGGTATTTACGGTATAGTGCTTTCCCCATAATGGTTTATTATGAAGCACCATGAGCGAGTTTGCGAAGTTAATTCATACAACGTTCAAAGCGGACACTTCTTTTTCATAACAAGTTGCGCATAAACTTTCATAACTAATCTCGGCTCCGTCATCAATAGCGACTTGAGAGCCTTCAGAAGTATATTTACCATTTATTTTACGGCCTACGAAAAGTGCCTTTCCGCCACACCTGCAGATTGTCTTTAACTCTTCAAGACTGTGTGCAAGAGCGAGGAGACGCTCACTACCCGAAAATAAATTTCTTTTGAAATCAGTACGTAATCCATAACAAATCACCGGAATTTTCTCATAGACCGTGAGCTCCAATAATTCTTCAACGTGCTGTTTCGTTAAAAATTGCGCCTCGTCTATCAGTATGCAGTGAATAGGTTCAACATCTTTAATCCATTGGCGAATATAAGCACGAACGTTTAATTCATTAGTAATTAGTAAGTCTACACTACGAGATAGACCGCTACGACCTAGTACGAGGTTGTTGCCTTTCGTATCTATCTTTGGTTTGAGAACGAGTATTTTCATACCGCGTTCTTCATAATTGTGGGCCACCTGTAAGAGAGCAGTACTTTTCCCGCTGTTCATTGCTCCATATCTAAAATATAATTTCGCCACTTAAGACAGCATAGCGATGTTTATGTCGACATGTCTATGACTAAAAAAACTACAGGCGAGGAAGTATGCAGGCATAGGCACTAACAATCGTGAGTGTATGGTTTACCATAGGAATTCTTGTAAATGTGACATCTGGTATCTGCATATCATCCTGATCAAGCACCCTATCTAGATAACCCGCATAGCAACGCATATGTTGTTTATTAGTGTGAGATGTAATGCTTTGCTCGCATGCTATCACTGAATCAAATAATGCTGGTGCGCGTTTTCGATGTTCTTCTCCGATAGTTTGAGGATTCCTAAGTTTGCCGCTAATGAAATAGTAATGGAAATTACGAGGCAATTCAGCTGAAAGAGACATGAGAAGTGATGCGCCGGCACTTATGCCATAACCTATCTTTGTATCTGGATGACTCTGAACAAACTCTTTAGCACGAGCTAGTTTATCTGAAAAACGCTCTTGAGTCTGCCATTTTGTGTTAAACATATAAATTTGTGCGTCAATAGGCCTTCGCTTATTGAGCCAAGATATATATCGCTGTTGTCTCTGTATGGTAGTGTCATCTCCAAGGCCTGGGAAAAGAAGTATCTCTTGATGTTGACTTCTTAATACCATACTTCTACGAGGACAAGCTATAGTGCTGCTTCAAGTGCGGCCCACTCGGCGTCTACAGATTCATCTTCTGGGACGTTAATACTTACCTGATCGCCAGGCTTTGCTTTAAAATAGGTGACGCTTGCAAGGAGTACGCGGTATTCTTTCTTGCCCACCTCTACGTAGTAGTGTCCTTCTTTTTGCAATAAGGTACCCACGAGTTGTTTACGAGGGATTGGACCAATCTGTTTATACAAGAAGGACCCATCTTCAGAAATGGTTAGCTTAAGTATGTCGCCCTGAACTAATTTTGACTTACTTGCATAGTTCGCAGGTACTGGATAAGTCTTGCCGTCCCCTCCGACCATATTTTGACCATC
>JACCDN010747980.1_pt1 | contig 20595 bp, 18 predicted proteins | sample 7441691 | NCBI WGS metagenome assembly JACCDN01 (sample SAMN15323439, study PRJNA562643) | freshwater metagenome | isolation source: river surface water | place: USA:Blue River Watershed | collected 2017-08-16 | reverse complement strand
TTCAAGGCTCTGCCTGGCAAGTGGTTCATCGTTCACTCCTACGCCGGTTACGAGAAGCGCGTAAAGCAGAACATCGAAAACCGCAAGGTATCAGCGCAGATGGACACCATTGTGCAGCGAAAGCTTGGTCGATGCTCGGGTTTAAAAAAGAAAATCTAAGAATGATCGATCTTAAAAATCATAAGATGAATATTGCGGAGCTTGAGAAAAAAATTATCGAGGATAAAAAAGCTGGATTCAAACCATTTTTTATCACCGCCACAATCGGTTCCACTAAAACAGGAACCGTAGATGACGTAGCAATGATGGTAAAAATAGCAAAGGTCCAGAATTTATGGTTGCATGCTGATGGAGCATATGGTGCGCTTTTTAAATTAACAGATTCAAAAAATGATCTTTTAAAAGATTTGGCCTCTTGTGATTCATTGGCCTTTGATCCACATAAAGCACTGCAACTTCCTTATGGCACAGGAGCACTTATTGTAAAAAATGCCAAAGATATGCTGTTTGATTATCACGCTGATGACTCTTATATGCCTCCGCTTACTGATGGAATTTATGATTACGCCGACGTTACTCCAGAGCTGTCAAGGGAGTTCAGGGGGCTACGAGTTTGGTTACCGCTTAAAGTTCTAGGTGTAGGACCATTTAAATTAAATCTCGAAGAGAAATTGGAGCTTGCAAATTGGCTGTATACAAAACTATCAGAAAATAAAAAATTGGTTGTTCATAATAAACCAGAGTTAAGCATTCTGACTTTTTCACATACTGATGGAGATAAGGTGACAGCTGATTTGATGACAAAACTTAATCAATCAGGCGAAATCTTTTTATCGAGCTGTAAAATCGATGGAAAGTTGGCAATCCGTTTTTGTCTTTTAGGTCATCGTTTGCATTTTAATCGTTTGGAAAATGTGCTTAAGAAGATTAATGATTGGGCATAAAAGAGAACAATGATGGATCATTTTAAAAAAGAATTTTCTCATTCAAAAATCCACATGAACAATGCTGGGCTTGCTCCCATTTCTAGAGTTGCTTGCGATAAAGTTCTTTATTGGGGAAATCGTTTTTATGAAGAAGGATTCTATACGGATCTCGATTATATGAATGATGTGAAAAATTCGAGAATTAATTTAGCAACTCTTCTTGGTTGTGAACATAGCGAAATTGCATTTTTTCAAAGTACTGCAAGTGCAATTTCACAAATTTGTTTTCATTTTGATTTAAAAAAAGATGATGAAGTCATTACTTGGGATCAAGAGTATGCGAGTAACTTATATCCTTGGCAAGAGGCATGTAAAAGAAGTGAAGCCAAACTCATCATGATTCCTTCAATGGATAATATGGCAACGCCTTATGAACGAATTTTAGAAGCCGTTAATGGTAAGACAAAAGCTGTAGCAATATCATGGGTACAATTCCAAACAGGAGCGATTACTGATCTTAAAAAATTAGGATCTGAATTAAAAAAGCGTAATATTTTTTTTATGGTCGATGTTATGCAAGGATTGGGTCTTTTTCCTTTTAAGATGAAGGAGTGGGGAATAAGCTGTGCAGTTGGTGGAAGCCATAAATGGCTTGTTTCACCGGTGGGAGTTGGTTTTTTAGCGCTTGATCAAGCTTATATATCAAAAATTAAACCGCATAATGTTGGAGCTTATACTTTTGGAACCTGTGATGATCCAACGGATTTATTTTGTGAACCTAAAAAAGATGCATTGAAGTTTGAGGCCGGATCAAAACAAGTTTTAGAAATAACTGCTTTAGGTGCTTCGATTGAATTTTTATTAAAAGTAGGAATTGAAAATATTCAAACGGAAGCTTTAAGACTTGCTAAAAAATTGCGCTTAGGTCTAACGGAGAAAGGTTATACCATTCATTCGCCTTATGATTATGATCATCATCATTCCAGTATTGTGAATTTTTCTAAAAAGGAAATTGCCAATGCTGAACTTGCTAAGAAATTGCCATGTCTTTATGCTTTAAGAGGTCCAGGTGTGAGGCTTTCGCCACACGCATTTAATCTGGATTTAGAGATTGAAGCGGTATTAAAAGAAATTTAAAAATACTTTAATAATCATTTACGCGAATTTTTTTACGATTAGATTTCACATCTCCTCGAGATTTTTTTTTATCCACGCGCTCTTTTTGAGATGACTTAGTAGGCTTAGTTTTAATTCTTTTTTTCGGAGGAAGCCAAATCGACTCGATCATTTTCATCAGTGTATGAATGGCATGATCAATGTTTAATTTTAGAGTTCTAGTTTCTTCGGATTGAATGGTCAGGGTTTTATCTTTATTAAATTTTGAAGCGAACTTCACTTCAAAGCGAGCTTTTTGATCAGTAGATAATAAAGTTGTATTAGTAAAATCCCAATGAATAATTGCTTTAGAATTTGTTTTATTGACGTTTTGTCCACCTGGCCCGGAACTTCTGGCGGAGCTTATAATTACTTCAGCTCTTAATTTTGAAAAAAGTTCTAATTTTTTCATTTTGATTTTGGAAAATTAATTGAAATAAAATTTTCAATAAAGTCTTTGTCGTAGGGAAGTTTGCGAAGTGAGCTGATTGCTAATTCACTTTCTTCTAAATTAAGTGGAATCCTTTTTCGTGGAGTGATCCAGCCCCAACTCCAAGCATGTTTATTTTTAATAGGAGAGTAGTGCCCTAAGCGAACTGCGCGATACATCGCTTCAGCTGTAATAGCAGAAGACTTTTTTTCGACACAGGATTTTAATCTTAAATCGGCCACATCTTGATCTGCAAGACTTCCACCAAACCAGTAGCGCATATCATGAATGGTACAACATTCCTTCCATTGCGAGGGATTCTTGGGAGTTCCATCAACAAAATAAGTACATCCATCCGTTTCAAAATCTTTAAGCGAAGCTTTTGCTGTTGCGGAAAAAGTTAATAAAAAAACCAATGTAAAAATGAAAAGTTTGCACATATTAAGCCTCTAAGATATTGTCTTGTTATGCAGGAACAAAAGTCAAGAGAACATCTTATTTTAGAGGTCTTATCATTTTATGATGAGATGAATTTTGCCCAAATAGTATTTGAGTTAAATGATAAAGAAATAGCTGGTCGAACTGATTTAACATCTGAATCATTGCTGGAAGTTTTACGAGATCTGGAAAAAAGAAAGATGATCGCAAAGACAAAAAAAAATGGCGATGCCTATTGGACGCGAATAAAGCCTCCACGTAAAAATTTTTTGCAGAGGCTGATGAAAAAATTATTTAATTATTAATTTGTTTATCTTTTAAAATATTCGCTATGTCTGAGTAATTACAATTCTCTATAGATTGCTGATGTTTGGTAATTATTACATGATTCAATTAAGCACTTGAATTTTAGTCTTCGGCCTTATACATGTCTCTCGATTATGAGTGAAAATAAAGAACTACCATTATCTGCATGGCTTCCGATTACCATGAAAGAGGCCAAAAAAAAGGGTTGGGATGAACTCGATGTTATTATTGTTTCAGGTGATGCTTACGTTGATCATCCGGCCTTTGGAAATGCGGTTATTGGAAGGATTTTAGAAAGCTATGGTTTAAGAGTTGCCATCATTCCCCAGCCTAACTGGCAAGACGATTTAAGAGATTTTAAAAAATTCGGAAAGCCTAGATTATTTTTTGGAGTGACTTCGGGAAATATGGATTCCATGGTCAATAAGTATACAGCGGGAAAACGTCTACGCTCAAGCGATGCCTATACTCCAGGGGGGAGTATCCACTTTAGACCAGACTATGCGACAACAACGTACACAAAGATTTTAAAAAATTTATATCCAGATACTCCTGTGATTGTCGGAGGAATTGAAGCATCACTTAGACGGGTTACTCATTATGATTTTTGGCAAGACAAGTTACTTCCTAATATTTTAACTCAGTCGGGCGCTGATCTTTTAGTTTATGGAATGGGAGAGCAACCTCTTCGCACTATTACCACTGAGCTTATGGCCGGAAAAAAAATCAGTGAACTAAAAACAATCGCGCAAACAGCTTACCTGCAACCCAAAAAAGATAAAATTCCGAACAATCAAAACTGGAAAGAGTTTGAGTTAACTTCTCATGAGGAATGCTTAAGAGATAAAAAAGCTTATGCTAAAAATTTTCGCTATATAGAATTCGAATCCAATAAACAATTTGCTAAAAGATTATTACAAAAAGTTGGTGATGATGTTTTAGTTATCAATCCACCTTTTCAAACGATGACGGAAACGGAGATTGATGCTTCTTTTGATTTACCATACACCAGGCTTCCACATCCGAAGTATAAAGACCGAGGGCCAATTGCCGCCTATGAGATGATTAAATTTTCAGTCAATTCACACCGTGGCTGTTTTGGCGGTTGTAGTTTTTGTACCATTTCTGCTCATCAAGGAAAAATGATTGCTAGTCGTTCGAAAGAATCAGTAAAAAAAGAATTAGATCACATTACCAAAATGCCAGATTTCAAAGGAACAATCACTGATATCGGAGGCCCATCTGCCAATATGTATCAAATGAAAGGGATTGATCAAAAAATTTGTGATAAGTGTGCCGCACCTTCTTGTATCTTCCCCAAGATTTGTAGAAATTTAGAGACTGATCCATCAAAAATGATTGATCTCTATGAAATGGTTCGCATGCATCCAAGTGTGAAAAATTCATTTGTTTCTTCGGGATTAAGATACGATTTAATGTTCAACGAAAAATCTAAACACAAAGATAAAGACGTTAAATATGTGGAAGATTTAATTACATATCACGTTTCAGGAAGATTGAAGGTAGCCCCCGAACACACAGAAGAACATGTTTTAAAATTTATGCGAAAACCAAGCTTTGAATATTTTAAAAAATTCAAAGATAAGTTTGAAGAAATCAGTTATAAAAAAGGTTTAAAGCAAGAAATCATTCCGTATTTCATCTCTTCTCATCCGGGTTGTAAGCCGGAGGATATGGCGAATCTCGCGATTAAAACAAAGAAGCTAGGATACAAGTTGGAGCAGGTGCAAGATTTCACGCCAACGCCGATGACTCTGGCCACAGAGATTTATTATTCAGGATATCATCCGTACACCCTTAATAAAGTCGATACGGCCATTTCTTTAGACGAAAAAACCATGCAGCGAAACTTCTTTTTTTGGTATAAACCGGAAAATAAGAATTTACTCAGAAATACTCTGGCAAAATGGAAGAAATTTGATCTTTCTAAAGAATTATTTGGCTAAAATCCTTAAATCTTCCTTGGCAAATTCCGCGAACATTTAGAAAATAAACACTCTCTTTTTACAAGGAAAATTACATGATGCGTGATTACGCTTTAGTTTATATCAATGGAGTAAAGCACGAAATAAAGGGTGCAGATCTTTTCATGCAACTTGCCGATTATCTCCGTTATCAAAAAGGATTAACTGGTACTAAAGTTGTTTGTGCTGAAGGTGACTGTGGGGCTTGCACTGTTTTAATTGCTCGCTCACAAAATGTTTTTAACGGAACAGATAAAGAATTAAAATATGTAACGATGAATTCCTGTATTCAATTTATGGGTTTGTTAGATGGATCACATGTCATTACAGTTGAAGGTCTAGGGACATCTGAAAAACCGCACGCAATTCAGTCATCGATGCTTAATTGTCATGGAGCCCAATGTGGTTATTGTACCCCTGGCTTTATTTGTTCAATTGCAGGAATGGTAGAAGATTTAAAAAGAAATCAGCAAAAAGTGAGTGCACAAAAAGTTAAGAATCATTTAACCGGAAATCTTTGTCGTTGCACTGGTTATGAACCCATCATTGATTCTGCACTAAGCTTATCGAGTGATTTTAGTTTAAAAGAATTGGCCTATATTAAAGAAATGTATCCAGAAAAAGAAATGTTAAATGATTTCAAAAATCATTCTAAGCTTTCAGTTTATTCAAAATCCGAATGGAGAAATGCTGACGATGAGAAAGTTTCGCGCGTTTTTTATCTACCCATTACGATGGAAGAAGCCTGTCAATTCAAAAAGAATCATCCTGATGTAAGAATAGTTTCAGGGGCAACGGATTTAGGAGTTCTCGCTAATAAAAATAAATTAAAAATTCAATACAAGATGGCATTAGTAAATATTGCGGAAACTTATAAGATTTTAAACGATGAAGATTTTTTCATCGTTGGAGCGCGGGCAAGTTTGCAAGCACTCGAAGATGCAATCGTAAATGATCTTTCGGATTTTTCGAGGCTGTTGCATATTTTTGCTTCTCCTCAAATAAAGTATCAAGGAACGCTGGTGGGAAATGTGGCGAATGCTTCACCAATTGGGGATACAATTCCTTTTCTAAATGTGAGTGATTCATTAGTCGTTATGGCCCGAGAATTTAATGGAAAGGTTGAATACCGAGAAGTAACCGTAAATGAATTTATTCAAGGCTACAAAGTTTTAAATCTTAAGTCGGATGAAATTATTTATGCGGTTAAAATTCCAAAAATAAAAGATGTTCATTACAAGGTTTATAAATCATCACTTCGAAAAGATTTAGATATTTCGCAAGTAACTTTAGGTGTTCGCTATAAACTTAATGCAAAAAATGAATTTCTTGACTTAGAGCTTGCCTTTGGAGGAATGTCGGCCAAGGTTGATCGTGTCGATGAAATAAAAAAACTACTCCTAACGGATTTTTCTGAAAAATCAATTCAGGAAAGTAAGGACGTTATTAGAAAAACCTTTAAGCCATTTTCAGATGTTCGTGCAACAGATGAATATCGACTGCTTGTTGCCGGAAATCTGCTTCAGAAATTTTATGATGAAGTAAAGGGTAAGGGGGCATAGTCATGACGGTGGGAAAAAATCATATTCATGATTCCGGAATAACTCATGTAACAGGTGAGAGTATTTATGTCGATGATCGACCATATTTAAAAAATGAAGTTGAAGTTTTTGTTTACGGTGCACCTTTTGCTTGTGGTGAAATCACAAAACTTGATTATTCCGAAGCGTTAAAAGTTGACGGTATTTTTGGAATTTATTCGGCCAGTGACATTCATCACAATAAGTGGGGGACCATTGTTGAAGAGCAGCCACTTTTAGTGACCAAAAAAGTAAGTCACTATCTAGAACCAATTTTAATTGTTGCCGCTAAAAATCGCGGAGCTTTTGAGCGAGCAAAATTAAAAATTAAAATTGAATATAAAAAAATGGATGGTGTGTTTTCAATAGATGAAGCAATTGCCAAAAAAAATTCGCTTTACACTGCAACTCCATTTATAAGAGGAGATGTGGATGCTGCTCTTAAAAAATCAAAGCATACTTTAAAAGGTGAATTTTTATGTGGCGGACAGGATCATTTTTATCTTGAATCACAGGCAACGATTGTTTATCCCATGGAAAATGGTCAATTGGAAATTCACTCTTCTTCACAGCATCCAAGTGAAACGCAGCGCCTAGTTGCTCATGCGCTGGGATTGAGCCTTCATGAAGTGGTATGTATCGTTAAAAGAATGGGAGGAGGATTTGGTGGTAAGGAATCCCAAGCTGCACCATTTGCGGCCTATGCCGCTTTAGTGGCCAGAAAATTGAAGAGGCCAGCACGTCTTATTCTTACGAAAGATGAAGATATGCAGTTAACTGGAAAGCGCCATCCTTTTAAGTTTTTCTATGAAATAGGTTTTGAAGCTGATGGAAAAATTAATGCACTAAAAGCTGCCATTTATTCCGATGCAGGAGCTTATGTCGATTTATCACCCTCTATTTTAGAGCGAGCGATGTTTCATATTGATGGGGCTTATTTTATTCCAGAATGTTTAATTGAAGCGCATGCTATGAGAACAAATCATCTTTCTAACACTGCCTTTAGAGGGTTTGGTGGCCCACAAGGAAACCTATGTATGGAAGCGGCCATTGAAGATATGGCAACATATTTAAACATTGATTCCTTAGAGATTAGAAAGCGCAATGTTTACGGCCAAAATACGGGGCTTGTGACACCTTATGGGCAAGAAGTTGAGCACAATGTGCTTCCACAAATGTTTTTGGATTTAGAGAAGTCTTGTGACTATAAAAAACGCTCGCTTGAAATTTTGGAGTTTAATAAAAAATCAAGCCAGCATAAAAAAGTGCGGGCACTAACGATCACGGCGTGTAAATTTGGAATCGCTTTTACGGCTCGATTTTTAAATCAAGGAAGCGCGCTAGTTAATTTGCATCTTGATGGAACGGTTCAAGTTTCAACTGGTGCTACGGAAATGGGCCAGGGAGTAAATACTAAAATAGCGCAAATTGTGGCAAACGTTTTAGGGATTGAAACTAAAGACGTGAAAGTCATGGCAACATCGACAGAAAAAAATCACAATACTTCGCCAACAGCTGCTTCAAGTGGAGCAGATATTAATGGCGCTGCAGCTTTTAATGCGGCGATGATGATCAAAAAGCGTCTTGCGATTTTAGTTAAAAAAATTGAAGCAGGATTACCTAGTGATGATATTCATGAAATTGAAGCAGATGAAAATGAAATGAGTGATGAAAATGTTTTTAAGTTTAAATTTGCTGATAAAAAAGTTATTTCTCCTTCAGAAAAAACTTATGAGCTTAATGATTTAATTGGCAAAGCCTATTTCAATCGTATCTCGCTTTCAGGCCATGCTTTTTTTAAAACTCATGGCCTAGGATTTTCCAAGTCAAAGGGAATAGGGCGTGCTTTTAATTATTTTACCAATGGAGTGGCTGCTTCAGAAGTTATCATTGATCTCTACACTGGAGAATCAAAAGTTCTGCGCACAGATATTTTAATGGACTTAGGACGCACCATTAATCCAGGAATAGATCTTGGGCAAGTGACTGGAGCTTTTGTTCAAGGAATGGGCTGGATGACGAACGAAAAGCTTTTCTATGGAAAAGAAATGAATCTTGTGAGTCATAGTCCAACGACCTATAAAATCCCTAGCATTCACGACACACCTAGAATTTTTAATGTGAAGTTATTAGAAAATTCTCACCCCACACCAAATGTGGTTCGAAGTAAGGCTGTGGGAGAGCCTCCACTATTATTATCTGCGGCAGTTTTCTGTGCGATAAAAAAAGCGATAAGTACACACCTGAAACTTAAAGCATTACATTTCGATGCTCCAGCAACCAATGAAAATATTTTATTAACAATTGAGAAAAATAAATAGCATGAGTTTTGAAAATTTTATTCAAGCATTTAATGAGGTTAAAAATCGAGGTAAATTTTTTGCCATGGTTACTTTGGTTGGTGTGCGCGGAAGTGCGCCTCAGGATTTAGGAGCAAGGATGCTTGCAAATGAGTCAGGACTTTTATTTGGAACTGCTGGCGGCGGAAAAGTTGAAGCAAAGTGCCTGGCACTTATTAAAGAATGTTATTTAGAGAAAAAATTTAATTCTATGCAAGTAAAATGGAATCTTCAAAATGATGTGGGAATGACTTGTGGAGGAGAAGTTCAGTACCTTTTTGAGTTTTTTAATCATGAAAGATCATTGGCGATAACTCTTTTTGGTGCTGGGCATGTGGCCCAAGAGTTGGCCCCACTTCTTGCTAAAATTAGCTCACGAGTTGATATCTATGATTCTCGTATTGAGTGGTTAGAAAAATTTCCCGCGAATCCGAAACTTTTTCCTCATCATGAAAGCGATCTTCCAAGTGTGGTGGCAAATATTAAGTCTGCTTCCTTTGTGATTTTGATGACTATGGGACATTCAACTGATTTTCCGATATTAAAAGAAATTTTAAAGCGTGATGATTTTCCGTACGTTGGAGTCATTGGTAGTCAGGCAAAACGTATGTTAATGGAGCGTGAGCTTACTCATTTAGGGTACAGCAAAAGTAAATGTGAGTCATTTATATGCCCGATCGGACTTGATATCGGATCAAATGATCCTTTTGAAATTGCAGTTAGTGTGATGGGACAGATTATTCACAAGCGAGATCTTTTAAACGCTCAACAGGTATAATTTTTTCCAAGTATTCACTGACAAAAAAAGGTTTTGTTACGTAACCGGTAGCCCCATGTTGATAAAATTCTTCTTCTGAAAATGGGCTATGTCCTGTCATGATGTGAATAGGCGGCAAGTTAGGATATTTTTTTTTAGCATTGATAATGAAATCCATTCCGTTCATGAAAGGCATTTCAACATCAACGAATATAAGATCGAAGATTTCAGTTTCTAACATTGAGAGCCCTTCAATTCCATTAGAGGCAGCAAAAGAAGTAATTTTTAGATCCTTTAATTGCTCGATTAAAAGTTCTCGAAGTACAGGATGATCTTCAATGATCAATACTTTCATTTTCATTCCTTGATATTAATTGATATAAAATAATGAAATATTTTTTAGATCTTCGCAATTCAAGAAAATCTTTTATTTTTATTCAGTTTTTGTTTATTCTTGGGAATTTATTAAGCTAGTTGATGAAATTCTTTAAAATCTCTTTTAATTTAGAATTTGTTCGCAGTTTTTGGGTAAAGTAATCAACTGGAAATAATCTTACAAGCGAAAAAATAATTAATGCAATTGTTAAAGGACGAAGAATTATGATGGATGTTTCAATCGCAGTTTTATCTTCTGAATAATATAAAAGTAGGAAAGTTGAAATCATGGATATAACAAAAATGGGGCGAGTGAAATCGTAAACCAATCCATGAAAAAAACTTTTTCCTGATTTTTTATTCGGAACGGATTTTGTCATTGTCAGTGCTCGCTCAAACTTTTTTGCGTGGTCATGAGAGATGTAGAACGCAGTTAATGCTGTAAAAGTAGCAAGAATCAGTTTTAAAAAAATAAAGAAAGATAAAAGAGCAAAAATATTATTTGGAAGAAAAGGAATAATGCCGTCAAGTTTTTTTAAGTAATAATCAGAAACTTTAATTAAAGTTTCACCAAAAATAACATAAAACAAAATCAGAGGCTGTAGAAAGGCCCAGAGGGAAGAAATTGAAGCGCCTAAAATATATGCAATGAGATTGTTGCCAAAAATAAAAATGGGAATATTAAAACAAATGCCTTGGCCTAAAATTGCGACCATGGGGGTAAGTTTCTTTCCCGCAGGTGAAAGTGTTTTTAACAATGATGAAGCAGTTGATATAAGAGTTGCTCCATTTCTAGATCTTGTTTCTTTCACATAACGAGTAAGCCAAAAAATTTGGTTAAGTGAAAGTAAGTGGCCACTAAGTGGTATTTTGAAAGAATGCAAAATAGAACCAAGGCCTACTTCAGAGGCAAAAAGAATGGAAGTATACTTTACTTCACTCGTTTGAATTTCGGCGATGTTCTCAAGTGACATGCAGTGCTCTCTCGATAGGTTGATCTAAGCAAACAAAAGATTCGGTTGATTGAATTTCCGGTATTGATTGCAATTTGTCGATTAAAAATTGATGAAAATCTTTAATCGTTTTGTGATGAATTTTAATGATAAGAGCATAGGATCCAGTGGTGTAGTAAACATCAACAACCTCTTTCATTGCCTTAAGCTTGTCGATGACTTTTCCTAAATCTTTTGCGCTTTTGAGATAAATTCCAAGTAGGGTTGTCACGTCATATCCTAGTTTTTGATAATCCAAAATAATGCGCGTTTGTTTGATAATTCCAGCTTCAGTAAGTTTGTTAATTCTTTGATGAATCGTACCAGCAGACACAATAAGTTTTTTGGCAATATCCGTGTAGGGGAGTCGACCATCTTTCTGAAGCATCTCTAAAATCTTGCGGTCTAAATTATCAAGTTGGTAATTTTCGCTCATATTTTCCTCTTTAAAATACATTATTATCAAAAAAATGCGTTTATTTTAATAAAATCGTAAAAAGAATGGCTATTTGATAATAATATAGAATTTTTTCAATAAAAATACTATGATTTTATAACTCCTTCCAATTATAAGGGGGAGGATTAAAATTAAAAGGATAATTTATGTGTGGATTTTTAGTTTCTGGAGCTGTTGATGGGAAAAAATTTGAAAAATCTTTTTTAGAAATAAGCCATAGAGGACCAGATGATCACACGATAACACCTTTTGAATATGGTCTTATGGGATTTCATCGCTTAGCAATTATGGATCTAAGCCAATCTGGAAATCAGCCTTTTCGCATTGATCAAGATCTCTTAGTTTGTAACGGAGAAGTTTATAATTATTTAACGCTTAAAAGTGAATGTGGCGATTATCAGTTTCATTCAAGTTCGGATTGTGAAGTTCTTCTTCCTCTTTATAAGATCCATGGAATAAAAAAATTAGCGAGTATGCTTGATGCTGAGTTTGCACTCGTACTTTGGGATGCAAATAAAAAGAAAATTATGGCCGCTCGTGACCCAATGGGAATTCGTCCGCTGTTTTATGGTTTCAATGATAAAGGGCAAATTCAATTTGCCTCAGAGGCTAAAGCTTTGGTCAATTTGTCTACAGATGTGAAGCCATTCCCACCAGGTCATTACTACGATGGAGATCAAATTTTGACTTTCTTAGATTTAACTTTTGATGGAGGAGTAAAGCATACAGACCTTTTGGAAATTAAAAGGGGAATTAGACATCTCTTAACAAGTGCAGTGGAAAAAAGATTGCAGTCAGATGCTGAAGTGGGCTTTTTATTAAGTGGTGGTCTCGATTCTAGTTTGGTGTGTGCTATTGCTCAGGGAATGGTGAAAAAACCTATTCGCACATTTTCAATTGGAATGCCTCACGATGCGATTGATTCAAAATATGCTGAAATAGTTGCAGAATATATTGGGGCCAAGCACACTAGCGTTGTTATGACTTGGGATGAAATTAAAGCAGGTCTGCGCGAAGTGATTTATAAGCTTGAAACGTGGGATATCACGACAATTAGAGCATCGATTGGAATGTATCTCGTTTGTAAATACATCAAGAAAAATACGACAATCAAAGTTCTTCTAACCGGTGAAGTTTCAGATGAACTATTTGGATACAAATATACTGATTTTGCTCCAAGCCCTGAAGAGTTCCAAAAAGAAGCACAAAAAAGAATTCGAGAAATTTATCTCTATGATGTGCTTCGTGCAGATCGATCAATCAGCGCTCATTCAATTGAAGCGCGTGTTCCATTTAGTGATCGTGACTTCGTTCAATTTGTTATGCATATAGATCCAAAATTAAAAATGAATACAACTGGTACTGGAAAGTTCTTGCTTCGAGATGCATTTAAAGATTCAAAACTTTTACCAGACAGTATTTTATGGAGAGAAAAGGCTGCATTCTCTGATGCTGTCGGACACAGTATGGTTGATATGCTTAAAGCAGAGGCAGAGTCAATGTACACAGATGATGAGTTTAAACAATTATCAGCAAAGTATACTTACAACACTCCATTTACCAAAGAATCGTTAATGTATCGTGAAATTTTCGCTGAGCTTTTTCCTCGCCATGAAAAATTAATACCTGACTATTGGATGCCTAATAAATCTTGGGAAGGTTGCAACGTAAAAGATCCAAGTGCTAGAGTGCTTTCTAATTATGGAGCAAGTGGGCAATAGCAGTTCATTTTTGTCTAGCAATTGTTAAATATTTTTTTGTATAGCTTTTAGCAAAGCTCTATTATGATAACTTGTTATTGAAACAATTATGAGGAGGCTTTGTGAAATATTTTTTAATTCTATTATCTCTTTTATCACTTTCAAGTTTTGCAAAAACAAAAGCAGAAACTGTATTTTACAAAGAAGCTGATACAGAACTAGAAGGCTTCATTGCTTACCCCGAAAAATTAACCAAAAAAACACCTGTAGTGATTCTCGTGCATGAATGGACTGGTCTTGGGGATTATGTTAAAGGCCGCGCACAAGAACTTGCAAATTTAGGTTATATTGCATTTGGAGTTGATATATATGGTAAAGGAATTCGTCCGGCCACTCCAGAAGAAGCAGGAAAAGTTGCAGGATCATATAAATCAAATCGTGCTCTGCTTCGAGCGCGCACACAAGCTGCACTTGATTATTTAAAGACAGTTAAAATGGCCGATACTGATCGAGTGGTCGCTGTTGGATATTGTTTTGGTGGAACAACTGTTCTCGAGATGGCACGAGCTGGGCAAAATATTGTTGGTGCAGTCAGCTTTCATGGTGGATTAAATGCTGACAACCTGACAGATGCAAAAAATATTAAAGGACAAGTTTTAGTTCTTCATGGAGCAGTTGATCCATATGTAAAGCCAGAGGAAGTCGCTACTTTTGAAAAAGAAATGAATGACAATAATGTTGATTGGCGTTTAATTAAATATGCCAATGCAGTTCATTCATTTACGAATAAAGCAGCAGGCAATGATAATTCAAAAGGTGCTGCTTATAATGAGCTTGCGGACAAAAGATCGATGGTGGATTTTAAAAGTTTTTTAAATGAAGTGATTCCGTTAAAGAGATAAGCAGTTATAAATTTCTCTTTAAGTCCTCTTGTAATGATTGAAACTGTTGTAAGAGGGCTTTTTATCTTTCTTTTTCAATTTTAATTTCAGCAATAATTTTCTTGAATTGAAACTTTAAAACTGCTGCTGCAATTTTTTCACTCCCTTCTATTTTGAAAATCCCGCGAGCCACTTTTGTATATTTTAATTCTTGTTTATTGCTTGTGTTAATTATCGAAATTATTTGCGTCCCTTCTTCGAAGTCTTTATAAGGGCCATTATGCTCGAATTTTTTATCCCAAGAATAAAGGGTATTATCGTCAATCATGAAACAAAGATTTTGTTCTTTATAAAAGCTTGGGCAATGAGCGAAGATATTTGCGCTTAAAATAAGTAGTGTTAGTGATATAAGAATTTTCATGATTCAACCTCGAAGAGAATAAATTTTAGATAACGAAGCTCCGTCATAGTTAATGGATACGGATGATCTGTGGGCTGAGCTCCAATATAGATCACTCTACCTTTTTTATTGGCCTTCGAAAATGAGTTCACACAAATTTCTAAAAATTCTTCGTAAGTAATATGGCTTGAACATGAACTGGCCGCGAATATTCCATCATTGGCCACGAGCTTCAGGGATTTAGAAAATACGTTAGTATAGGCTTCAATAGCTGCTGGTTTAGCTTTTTGGTTAGGGGCAAAACTTGGAGGATCGGCAATAACTAAATCAAACTTCTTTTTATCTTTTAGCATCTGATCGACAAACACAAAGGCATCTTCGGCAACAGCATTGTGGGGAACTTGCATTTTATTCACATCAAAGTTGCGATTAGCTGCTAGTGTTGCGGGTTTAGAAATATCAACACTGGTTACATCGCGAGCTCCTCCAGCAGCAGCAAAAAGCGAAAATCCTCCCGTATAACTAAAAAGATTTAGAACAGATCTATTTTTAGCAAACTTTTTGATAAGGTAGCGATTATCTCTTTGATCTAGGAAGAAACCTGTTTTTGCAGCGTCGCGAATATTAGACGCGAAAGTTAATCCGTTTTCTAGAAATTGTACTTCTGCTTGCAATTCTCCAAAAAGATTTTCACCTTTTTCTTCTTCATGATTTCTTCTTTTTAAATAAACGCATTTTAAAAAAGGTAAATCTCTTCTTAGCCAATCGGTAAGAGTTTGATGGTTCCAGACTTTTTCCATAATCGGATGATCGTGTTTGATGACCGCAGTGTCACCATAGACATCGATATTGAGTCCAGGAAAGCCATCTCCTTCGCCATTAATTAAACGGTAAGAATTCGTTTCTTTGCTCGGATACATTGAACGCAGAGATAAGGCGCGCTTCCAGTTATGTTGGGACCATAATTTAAAAGAAAGTTGATGATTATTTTTTTTATAAGCATTATTATCGGTTAAAAAGAGTAAACGCAAGCTTAGCTGAGTATCATCTTGATAGATTCCAAAACCTATGGATTGACCTTTATGCTGAACTTCTACAAGTCCTGAGCTAAATTTTTGCTTGCTATCGAAGCAATCTTTAAAGACCCACAGATGGCCGCGTTTCATGTGTTTTGTGACATCACGAAGTAAAATTAAAGCGGGCAAATTTTCCGGTGAAATGAGAAGAGAATCATGCATAAATATTTTCCAGAATTATATTGTGTTCTTCTGGATAAAATTATCAGCCAATTCATTGTATTTGGCGATTTTTTTCTGCTCCATTTTTTGGACAACTTTTGCCATCATGGCCATGCGAGGATTTTTTTGAAAGACTAATTGGTTTTTATGGATAAATCTCCAATAAAGGGCATCTAAAACATCACACCATTCACCTTTTTTATAATCGCTCATTTTCAAAATGTAATTTGAGCCACAGATATAGGGTTTTGTGGCAAAGATTCCACCATCTGAAAATTGTCCCATACCATAGACATTTGGACCCATTACCCAATCGCTTGAGTCAACAAAAAGCTCCATGAACCAGCGGTGAACTTCGTGGGGATGAATTTCACATAGAAGCATAATGTTTGATAAAACCATCAGGCGCTCAATATGGTGGGTATGACCGTATTTCAATGTTCGTTTGATTGCATCATCTAAAGGATCAATTCCAGTACGACCTTCATACCAAGAAGGAGAAAGTTTATTTTGATGGTTCCAAAAATTTTTTTGCTCCTGAATATCTGAAAAATTTTGATAAATACCGCGAACGAATTCTCGCCAACCTAACACTTGACGGATAAATCCTTCAATGGAATTTAGAGGAATGTTATTTTCTAAACCAAATTTTTCTGTCACTTTGATAATTTCTAAAGGAGTAATGAGACCAACATTGAGGAAACTTGAAATAGCAGAATGAAAAAGAAATTCTTCTTTATTCGTAATGGCATCCTGATATTGACCAAAATTGAAAAATCGTTCATGTAAAAAGCGTTGAAACCATTTCTGACATTCACTGCGCTCGGTAGGAAACCAAAAATGTTTTAAGTTTCCTGGATGTTCTGAAAAATAGTTTTTGATAACCACATGTACATCATCAAAGTAGGGAATTTTTTCCGGCTCAGGCCACTTGGGCTTGGGAATTTCTAGATTGGCCGGTAGCTTTTTGCGATTCTCATCATCAAATGAAAATTTTCCTCCAATGGGAACGTCATTTTTCATGAGGACTTTGAAATATTTTCTTTGATCCTCATAAAATGTCTTCATAAAAGGTTTTTTATGATTTTCTAAATAATCCTTAAATCGATTTCTGGAAACGATAAAAAGCGGAGAAGACTTAATTTCAATTTCAAGATTATTTTTTTTGCAAAAATTTAAAATTTCAGCTTCAAAAAATTTATCCTCGATTTCGTAGATGACAATTGTTGAAATTTTTCTTTGTAGAACTGTTTGTTCTAAGTTTTTAAAAAACCCCAGGTTTTTTTCATTGAGCTCATAATAATCAATTGCTAAATGATGGTTTTGAAGTTGATCTCGAAATCGTCGCATTGCTATGAAAAAAAAAGCAATTTTTAATTGATGAAATTGATATCTTTTACCTAAATCGCGGTCTTCAGACATAAAGAAATATTGCGCTTTTAAATCCGAGTAAAAAGCTAAAGGAAAGAGTTGATTACCTAAAATAATGCATAATTTATTCATGAACATATAATAGCACCCTATCAATCGTTCTGTTTTAGACAAAGGCCATATATTGAAATTGAACTTGGAAATTTTTGTATTATGATAATTCAATGAAAAAAATATATCTTATACTGATCACTTTTTTGCTTTTTTCTGCTTGCACAAAGAAAATTTCCCGAAAAGAAATTTCTGGAGTAGATACCACTTATAATGTTTATAAAGTTGAGTTGCTCAAAGGTAAAGTTGATCCGCCCACATCAGATCATTTAGTTACGTGGCAAGTCGCAACTCTAGAGGGGATTAATCTTTCAATTCCCGAGATCAAAGAAGAGGGTTTTTTTTCGTGTGAAAAAAAGCGAGAGGAGTGCTTACAGTATTTACCCAAAGATCGCATCATACCAACAGAGTTCGGAAAAATCGGAGAGTCCATAAAATATGATGATTTATATATTGAAGAAACTAGAAACTTTAAAAGTTCTAAATTAATTTTAAGAAGTTTAATTGCTGATGGTTCTAAAAATCAAGTGACTTTAGTTCCTAAAGAAAATGAAAAAGAAGTTGAAGTTAATATTACACTTGAAAAGTCTTGCCAGGCAATTGTCACAAATTTTAATCATTCTAATCCATTACGCACAAAATGGATGGAAATTAGTGCCGACTGTTATTCCCCAAAAGATTTAGAATTTGTAGTTTTAAACGAAAGTGAAAGTGGTATCAAATTTAAAAAAACTCCAGCCCTTTTGGTCTTAGATGCAAAAATTCAACAAGAAAAAAATAAAAAAATAAAAGCAATAGAAGAAGAAAAAAATAAAAAACGCGAAAAAATTTTAAAAGGTTCAAATGAGCTTCTTGGTAATTTAAAATTGATGAAAGATAACGACACTTCGATGAGCAAACTAGAAGAAATGATTAATTTAAAAACTATCGCTTATTTAAAATATCTAAAAATTAATGAAATCACATTTGCAGATAAGTGTTTTAAATTATCTGGTAAAGATGATAAATGCCTGGAAATAGGAGCGAGTGTTGTCGTTCAGTTTGAAAATAAAAAACGTAAAGCATTTACTTTAAACTCTGTAAAAATTAAAAGCCTAGGTGTCGAGGTCTTAAATTATTATTCGAATATATCAATAGGGAAAAGTGGAATTATTCGAATCTCTGAGAGAAATTTCAAAAAAAATCAAACCAATGAAACATTAAAGAAAAAAGCACAGACATTTGAAAAATTAATTGAAAAAATTATTTTAGATGAATATTTGAATGAGTGGGTAATTTAAAATTTTGTTGATGAAAAATTATCTAAATTATTTTGTAAATTTGCTAAGGAATTTTTCCAGTAGTTAAAATCTTGGATATTTTCATCTGGATAATTTAAAGCAAATCCAGGTTCCAACCAGCGTGCAGAGAACCAAGCATCGAAGACAATGTCGCGATAAGCGCTTAATAAAGGGAAAACTGATTCCCATGACTTTGGGAAAGAACGATATTCTCGATATATATTGAGAATTAGATCTTGCTGAATTTCTCTGCACTCTAATCTATTCATCGATTCAGGTAATGTATCTAGTCGCCAACCAGAACTCAAGAGTCTTAAGTCTAGTGCTACTGGCGCCATCTGAAAATCATCAAGGTCAATGAAAATTGGACCGTCAGAATTCCAAATAGTGTTTCCACTGTAAGTATCTCCGTGAATTCTTTGAATTGGTAAATCTTTAAAATTATTAAAGCAAATAATTAATTCTGAAATTAGTTTTTCATAAGTAATTTGTAAGTTTTTATTAATGAATCCTGCTTTCTTAATTACCTCAAAACATCCTAAACAAGTTTCTTCAGGATTAAATATAGGTCTGTTGTTTGCACTTCTTTTTGAGCCGACTTCATGGAATTGTGCTATTACTTTGACTAGCTTACCAACATCTTGTTCTGAAAGTATTTGAGGAGCTTCAGTAAATGCTTTTGAAATTTTTTCAAAAACAATATAGTGAATACCTTTCCAAGTTTCAACTTTACTCAATGATCTTACAAATGGAACTCCTGCTTCACGTAAATCTTCAAGAAATTGTATTTCATCTTGTAAGGCCTCCAAACTCCATCGACCAGGTCGATAAAATTTAATAACAAATTTTTCAAATCCAAAGACTTTGTTTTCAGCACTTTCAAAAATAGTGGCTTCGTATATGTTTTTCCCTAAGCTTTTTAAAATATCATTACAATCTATAGTCGTTAATTCAAGAAATGTTCTTAATATGTCTGGGGGGCTTGAAGTAAAATGGTCGATCCAAAAGTTTTTATTAATCATTCAAAAATATTATAAAAAAATAAATTTTCAGACAATAAAGAAATAGATTGAATAAAATATTTAACAAAGAACCCTTTTGGGTCCTTTGTTATTTTTAGATTTTAGTATTTTCTGAGAAGAAATTCAACGGCTGTCTTACATCAACTAAACCGCCACCTTTTGGTTTCGGGAAGTCGATTGCTTTTAGCACACCACTCATACACTCAATACCTTTACCTGAAAATCTGGCCTCTGCTGATTTAATGGTAACTTTTGTTACTTTTCCAGTTCCTTCGATTCTAAAATTTAAATCGATGATCCCTTTAATCTTTTCAGAATTTTCCTGTAATTCTTGTTGGTAGCAGTATCTGAATTGTGGAATATACTCTTGTAAAATTTTTCTTAACTGCTCAGGATCGATTGCTCCTAAAACTACTGTTTCAGGTTGTACATAAGCGGTATCAATTCCTTTTTTATTACCAAGACCTTTAGGTCCTGTTGATCTGTCATAGTTACCAACTTGATCTTTACCTAATTCAAATCCAGAGCCATCGCCTTTACCGTTAGGAGCAGTATAGCTTCCGTTTAAGTTTGTCCCAGCATTGCCCATTCCTGTTCCTGCAGGACCGCGAAGAAGACGTGAACCTTCTGCACTTCCATTTGATGGTATAGAAAGTCCAGAAGCACCAACTAATGCTTTAAAACCCTTTCCACCTTTGAATGAATAACCTTTTGTAGCGGAATCACCAAGAGTGCCTGTTCCAGCATCAGGTGTTCCAAGTGGACCTTTTTTAGCTGACCCAGCTTTTGATAATTGTGATTTACCTGAATCAGTATGACTAGCGCCTCCAGCTCTGACTTCTTTAGTCACTT
>JACCDN010143822.1_pt1 | contig 20603 bp, 16 predicted proteins | sample 7441691 | NCBI WGS metagenome assembly JACCDN01 (sample SAMN15323439, study PRJNA562643) | freshwater metagenome | isolation source: river surface water | place: USA:Blue River Watershed | collected 2017-08-16 | reverse complement strand
ACGCTGGAAGGACGCGGCACCATCGTCACCGGCACCGTACACGCGGGCAGCGTACAGATCGGGGACAGCCTGCGGCTGCTGCCCTCATCGGCAGACCGTAAAGTGCAGCTGGCGCGCGTACGCAGCCTGCATGCGAATAATCAGGCAGCGGAACGCGGAAGTTCCGGACAGCGGGTAGCGATCAATCTCGCCGGACTGTCGCATGACGAGGTGCATCGCGGCGACTGGATAGTGGCCGACGCGCTGGAACACCGGGTCAGCCGCGCGAGCGTGATGATCACCCTGCTTCCCGACGCCAAACCGCTCGCGCACTGGAGCCGCGTACACCTGCATGCGGGTGCCGCGCACACGATGGCGCATGTCGGCCTGCTGGAAGGTGACACGCTTGCACCGGGCGCCTCGATGCTGGCCGAGCTGGCACTGGATACGGCGCTGCACCTGTGCCATGGCGATCGCATCGTGCTGCGCGATGCCTCGGCGCGCGACACAATTGGCGGCTGCGAAGTGCTGGATGTCTTTCCTCCGACGCGCGCCAAACGGTCCGCGGCGCGACTCGCGCTGCTGCGTGCGCAGCATCAGAGCAGCGATGATCAGGCACTGCGCACGATACTGGGCGTGGAGACACTGGGCACCAGCCTCGCGCGCTTTGCGGCGAACCGCAATCTGCCGGTGCAGGCATTGCCCGGTCTGCTGGCCTCGCTCGATGCCGTCTCGCTGACCAGCGCTGAGGGTGGGTATGCGTGCGCGAAGGCGTTCTGGGGCGGGATGCAGCACCGGATGCTCGACGAGCTGGCGCTGTTCCATGAGCGCGAACCGGACAATGTCGGCGTCGAGCGCGAGCGACTGCGGCGGCGGGCACTACCTACCCTGCCGTCCGACGTGTTTGCCGCCTTGCTGCAAGGGCTGCTGGATGAGGGACGCGTGGTGGCGGTACAGCGCAGCTTCATTGCCCTGCCCACGCACAAGGTCAGCTTCAGCGACGAAGAACAACGGCTGTGGGCCCAGGTGGAGCCCCTGCTTACCGCCACGCGCTTTCATCCGCCGCGTGTGCGACCGCTGGCCAAGGAGCTGGGGGTCGACGAGCCGGACATGCGGCGCTATCTCGGAAAGTCGGCGCGCTTGGGCCTCACGTATCTGGTCGCGCATGATCATTATTTTCTGACCGGGGCGGTGCGCGAGATGTCGACGATGGTCGAGGCACTCGTTGCTGAACAGGGTCATGCGAAAGTCGCGCCCTTTCGCGACCGGATAGCGACCGGCCGAAAACTGGCGGTGGAGATTCTCGAATTTTTTGATCGTGTCGGGTACACACGGCGTATCGCGGAGCATCACGTGATCCGTCAGCCGCAGATGTGGAAGGAGTGAAACGCTGCGATGGAAGGGCTCGTATAATCACGAGCTTCATCGCGTTGTTGATGTTTTTCTGGAAGAGCTACGCTTCCCGGTGGAACGTCCGGACTTCAAATCCGGGAGAGGTTGCCAGCAATCTTTGGTGGGTTCGACTCCCACGCTCTTCCGCCAGAATCTCAGAACGACTGGTCTCGCAACCGTCTTGCTAGCCTCTCCACCGTCATCCCAGCCTCCCAACCGTCATCCCGGCGGAGGCCGGGATCCATGGTCACTCTGGCAGTGAGTCACTCGGTCAAGCGACAGCGGTACACCACGATGGATCCCGGCCTTCGCCGGGATGACGACGCGGAGGGCAGCCGGCTGTTCCTTCCGCGTCCCGACCTGCAGCGGGATGGACATTCACAGAACCACTTCCGTTTCAACCGTCATCCCAAATTGGGATGCACATTCGCAGAACGACTGGCCTCCCAACCGTCATCCCGGCGCAGGCCGGGATCCATCGCTACTCAGGCAGTGAGTCACTCGATCAAGCGACGACGGTACACAACGATGGATCCCGGCGCACGCCGGGATGACGACAGAGAGGATAGCCGCAACTCTTTACCTCAATCGTTCTTGACCACAATGCTCGGAAACTTGCTGGTCATATCCTTCGCCTTCTCCGCGACCTTCACCGCAACCTTGCGCGCAATCTGCTTGTAGATCTGCGCAACCGTGCCCTCGGGATCGGCGACCACCGTCGGCTTGCCGGAATCAGCCTGCTCTCGGATCGCCATCGCCAGCGGCAGCTTGCCGAGAAATTCCACGCCAAAGTCAGCGCACATTTTCTCGCCGCCGCCCTCGCCAAAGATAGGCTCGGCATGGCCGCAGTTGCTGCATACATGCATGCTCATGTTCTCGACGATGCCCAGTATCGGTATGCCCACCTTCTCGAACATCTTCAGGCCCTTGCGCGCATCGAGCAGCGCAATGTCCTGCGGCGTGGTGACAATCACCGCACCGGTGACGGGTACTTTCTGCGACAGGGTGAGCTGGATATCGCCGGTCCCCGGCGGCATGTCGACGACCAGATAATCCAGATCGCGCCAGTTGGTCTGCTCGAGCAACTGCTGCAGCGCCTGCGTGACGATGGGACCGCGCCAGACCATGGGCTGATCAGGATCGATCATGAAACCGATGGAGGCAATCTGCACACCGTGGTTCTTCAGCGGCTCCATGGTCTTGCCGTCACGGGACTCCGGCTTGCCCGACACCCCCATCATCATCGGCTGCGAAGGGCCGTAGATATCAGCATCGAGCAAGCCGACCTTCGCACCTTCGGCCGCCAGCGCAAGCGCGAGATTGGCCGCCGTGGTGGACTTGCCCACACCGCCCTTGCCCGACGCAACGGCGATGATGTTGCGCACATTCGGCAGCAGCTTCACGCCGCGCTGCACGGAATGCGCGACGATCTTCGAAAAGACATTGGCGCTGACATTGCCCGCGCCGGGAATCGCGCGCACGGCAGCGATCACCTGCTGTCGTATCGGTTCGATCTGGCTGTTCGCGGGATAACCCAGCTCGACATCCAGCACGACATCATTGCCGCTGACCTGAATGTTCCTCGCCGATTTGCTGCTGACGAGATCTTTGCCGGTGTTGGGGTCGATCACGCCGGATAGCGCGGCGCGAACGGTGTCTGGGGTCATGCTCATTGCCTCTCCTGATGGTCAGACCCGAGAGTCTAAACCAATCCGGAGAGGGCTTCAGGCGCTGGAATGTCCCTACTTGAACAGCACCGAGGATTTCTGCAGCGTGACCCAGATGCCATAGGCCAGCGGTATGCCCACCGCCAGCCACGCGAGGATGGCCACGGTGGAACTGCTGGCACCGTTGCGCTCGCCGACATTGCTGTCTTTCTCGGCGGCCAGCGAACGCTCGTGGGCGAGTTTCTTTTCCTGCGCGAGTTCGTCATCGCTCATGAAATGATGCTCTGCGACCGGTCGCACCAGCAGGTTGGCCAGAAAACCGACCACCAGCATGCCCGCCAGCACATAGAAAATCGGCGCGTAAATCTGATCGAACGGAATGTTCTGCTCGAGACGGATGTCGTGCATGTAATTGACGACCACCGGACCGAGAATGCCGGCCGTGGACCACGCGGTCAGCAAGCGGCCATGAATTGCGCCGACGAACTGCGTGCCAAACATGTCGGCCAGATACGCCGGTATGGTCGCGAAACCGCCCCCATACATCGACGCAATCACGCAGAAACAGGCGACGAAGATCGCCAGCGATTTCCAACCTGCGGCGACGGACGCCAGCGCATACAGTCCCATGCCGAGGATGAAGAAGATCGCGTACGTCGGCCGGCGTCCCAGATGGTCGGACGACGACGCCCAGATGAAACGGCCGCCGATGTTGAACAGCGAGATCAGGCCAACAAAACCGGCACCGATCGCCACCGCACCGGCGAGCAATTCCTTGTTCTGCTTGAGATCGGCGAAACCCAGCTCGGGCTGACCAATCAGCGCGCCGCCAAAAGTCTCCTGCAGCATCGGCGACGCGGCACCGATGATGCCAATGCCCGCCGACACGTTCATGCAAAGAATCACCCACAGCAACCAGAACTGTGGTGTCTTGTGCGCATTCTTCAGGTGCACGTGATTGACCGCGATCATGGAACGCGACGCGGCCTGCGGCGGCGGCTCCCAGCCGGCCGGCTTCCAGCCCGTGGCCGGAACCCGGTAACCGAATGCGCCGGCGAACATGAATACCGCATAAATCGCGGCCAGCGCGACAAAGGTTTGCCAGACACCGGGATCACCGGGGCTGGCGAATTTCGCCATCAGCAGCGTGGCCAGCGGTGAACCAATCATTGCGCCACCGCCGAAGCCCATGATTGCCATACCCGTGGCCATGCCTCGCCGGTCAGGAAACCATTTGATCAGCGTGGACACCGGCGAGATATAGCCGAGTCCCAGACCAATACCACCGATCAGCCCCGAGCCGAGCCACATCAGCCACAGCTGGTGCTTGTACACACCTAAGGCCGAGATCAGCAAACCGCCGCACCAGCAGATCGCCGACACGAAGCCTGCCTTGCGCGGGCCGGAACGCTCGAGCCAGCCGCCCCAGACGGCGGCAGCGCATCCGAGCACGACGAAGAACAGGGTGTACATCCAGCCCAGATCAAACTGGGTCCAGTTGCAATCGGTCGCGAACAACGCGCGCCCGGTACCGGCCAGCTTGTCGGCAAACGTGGTCGCACCGGCTGCGCAGGACGGCAGGGGCGCGCCATCCGCACCGACGAGCGCGCCACCCAGCGGCTTCCAGAACACCGAGAAGCCATAGGCCATGCCTATGCATAAATGGATTGCCAGCGCGGCCGGCGGCACCAGCCAGCGATTGAAGCCCGGACCGGCAATGGTATGTTCCTTGGCCAGCACATCAGGCCATCGAAAAAAGCCCATATCTCCTCCTCACGTGGTGTGCCCTCGGATGGCGGCCTTGATCAGTATTTTTCTGAGCAGGCGACACCATTGCCGACTGCTCTGCTACAGTTCCAGCCTGATTCATCAGGGAAACTCTCGGGCGCTATTCTAATCCGCAACACGCAGGCACTCATGATGTTCAAGGTCAGGATCAGTCCGCACTGGGAAATCCGCCGCGCCGACAGCAGCGCGTTGGACACGGCCGTGCTGCTTTCGCTGCTGCGCGCCATTGAAGAAAATGGCTCGATCGCCCGCGCCGCACAAACGGTAGGATTGTCATATCGCTATGCGTGGGGCCTGCTGCGCGAGGCAGAGACACTGTTTGGCCACAGCCTGATGCAGACCGGGCGCGGACGCGGCACCTCGCTCTCGCCGCTGGCAGAAAAACTGATCTGGGCCGATCGCCGCATTGCAGCACGACTCTCCCCCACGCTCGACAGCCTGGCGTCGGAGCTGGAAACCGAACTGGGCAAGATGCTCGGCAATACCGGCTCGATGATCCGGCTGGACGCCAGCCATGGCTTCGCGGTCGCCGCTTTCCTCCGGCAGGCCGGCGAGTCCGGACTGCCGATCGACCTTCGCTACCGCAACAGCAGCGACGCCGTCGCCGCCCTGTCGCGCGGCGAATCGGATCTGGCCGGCTTTCATGTGCCTCTGGGGGAGTTCGAGTCGCGTGCGATGGAACGCTACCGTCGCTGGCTGGATCCGAAGACGCACAAGCTGATTCATCTGGCCGTGCGCGCCCAGGGCCTGTTTGTCAATGCGGGGAATCCGCTGCACGTGCATACAGTGAACGACCTTGCGCGCAGCGATGTGCGCTTCGTCAACCGGCAGGCAGGCTCGGGCACACGGATGCTGCTCGAACTGATGCTGGCGCAGCAGGACATCCTGCCAGCACACGTCAGCGGCTTCGAGAATACGGAATTCACCCATTCCGCCGTCGCTGCCTTCATCGCCAGCGGCATGGCCGACGTGGGCTTTGGCGTGCAGACGGCGGCAGAACGGTTCAAGCTGGACTTTATCTCGCTGGTACGCGAACGCTATTTCTTTGCGATTAATGCCGAGAGCCTCGAACAGCCACAGATGAAGCAACTGGTGTCGGTACTGCGTTCATCGGAATTTCGCGAGGTCGTCAATCAGTTGCCCGGCTATGATGCGACCGATACCGGCGAGATACTGACCCTGTCGGAAGCGTTTGGCTGAACGGGATCCGACGGTAGCACCTCGCCATCACCTTAACTCCATCTCGTCACCACCCATGAGCGTCCCGCGCGAACAGATCACCGGATTATTGCTCTCTGGCGGTCTGGGCACACGCATGGGGCATCTCGACAAGGGCCTGCAGACACTGAATGACACGACGCTCGCGGAGACCACGCTGCGCAGGCTGGTGCCTCAGGTCGGCACGATGCTGATCAGTGCCAATCGCAATCTGTCCACTTACGAGCAGCTGGGCTATCCGGTACTGACCGACCTGATCCCCGGACATGCCGGCCCGCTGGCGGGCATCCATGCGGGGCTCAGCCGCTGCACCACCCCGTATCTGCTGTGCGTGCCCTGCGACACGCCGGGCTTCCCGACGGATCTCGCGCAGCGGCTGGCCTTTGCCATGACACTGGCCGTGGCGGACATCGCGTATGCGGTGACGGGCGAGATCCACCATCCGGATCTGCATCCGGTGTTCTGTCTGATCAAACGGGAGTTACTGCCGTCGCTGGAAGCCTATCTGCGCAGCGGCGGTCGCAAGGTCGCGGGATGGATGGGACAGCAATCGCATGCGCATACACAAGTGCATTTTTCAGATCAGGCGGCGTTCATGAATATCAACACCCCGCAGGACCTGCAAGACTTCATGTCACGCCATTCTGCACAGGCTTGATAGCTGATTCGTTCATCGATGGGTCGAGACATTTTAATGCGGCGACTCCCCCGCGAGTCCTAATTCCTCCCGCAGTCCTTTCACTGTAAGAACTCCCGCAAGAAGGGCATCCATCACGACGTAATCAGACTCGGCATCAAGTGTCAGAGGCGCGGTGGCAAGCAGCATGATCCGCTTTGTATCGGGATTACGGGCTATGGCCATCATGAATGGCACCGGCAAATTCGCCTGCCGATCCAACAGCAGTCCATGCAAATCTTCCTCATGCGTTACCAGGGGCAAACCAACATCGAGGTACATCTTGACATGCGAAGACCACTCTTCCATCTCCAATGCAACCAGCACATTGTCAATTAACATCAGGTGATTCTGGATCACTGCAGAGCGATCGGAAGCAGGCAGATTCAATGAATCACACAAACGACTGATCATGGCATCAAACTCAACCAGCAGATCAATCTGCGTGTCATCGCCTGGTTCATAAGCAGAGGGCAAGTCGGATCGAATATCTGAGACAGAGATTGTTTGATTAGTTTCCATTGTTATTCTCCGGTTTCACCTGGTTGTTGACCCTTGCATAGTTTTCAGCACTCTCTCTGTCTGCATTATTCATTGTGAACGTTATTGCGCCGAACAGGGCGACAGCCAGGCCCACCGCATACACCTGCTGCGGCGTCTCGATGCGTACATTTCTCGCCCGAGCTGCAGCCAACTCCGCTTTCGGCAGTGCGGCTTTTATCTGCTTGAGCATGTCAGGATCAGTGGTAATGGATTCTACTTTGAGCAACTCGTCATAAGTGCTCTCAGCCTGAAATTTTTTTACAAACAGGTCTGCCAGCGGTTCTTTTATTCCGGGGACTCCAAGAAGCGCACCAATGCCGCAAAGATAAGTGATGCCGCATAAAAGCCTTTTGGCATGTTTTTCATCAGTTGATGTCATCTGATCGCCTGCCGCTCCGGGCCGTTGAATTGTCATGCCCTTTGTCAATTGGCTCGTGAATTTGTTCATCGCTAAAGCCAGCATAGATTTGACAAAACTGCTGGGCTCAAAAAACGCAGGTGCCATTTTTGGATTTCCCATGCGCGACAGCATATTCTTTGCCAAGAGATCGACACCGGTTCTCAGGTGTGATCCTTTGAAGAGGATCGCAGAACTGAATAGCCCTGACACAGCGCTACCGAGCGCATTGACGACACCCGAGTAAGGATTGAACGCAGAACCGTTCATGTAAGCGTTGACTCCGGCATGATTGATCAGTCCGGTTTTGAAGGCGCCCACAAATGGCCTGAGCTCTGCTGGTGCTGCGCCGCCCAGTAAGGCCAGAGCATCGTTGATGGGTGTTTTATATTCCGTGTAGACAAGCTGCAGCAGGTTGGTTTGCTTCACCGGCTCCTGAGCTGGAGTTTTTGTCCCGCGGTACATGTCTACGAAACCAAAAACACCTTTCACCATCATATCGGTCAGGCGGGGATTATTTCGAAAGTGGACATCATGTCCGGCGGGGCTGCGACTGGTCTCGCTACTGGCTGAAGTCGCCTCCGTGGCCAGTGGAGCCACCGGCGGGACATAGGGTTTCACGACTGGGGGATTTGCTGGAATACTCACTTACGCCTCCCTGGTGAGCTGCACTCGAGACCGGCCTTTGCGTGGAAACTTCATTCCCGATCAGCATTTTTGGCTGCTGTGGTATCAGCCAGCGAGACCGCTCCCTCTCTACGCTGTAACCGATGCCCTACTATACGGCTCAGCAATGTGGTTTTTATTTACGGCGATGGACTATTTAATGCACTATATTCCCGATCTATTTCATGAGACTCGGGCTGCCATCACTGACCGGGAACGCCCAGTAAAATGAGTGGAGACTTGGGCTTTGGGAAGCGGCTGGCCGAAAGGCACCCGAGAACGGCCCTGATGAGAGATCACCGAAAAAAGTGAACGCACAAGCGTGTGGATGCAGTTCCCTACGGGAAATTACACGGTAATAAGGATTGGTTTGTGCGCTGCTGCAGATATTGCGCAATCTGTAGATTGTGCAATGTGCATGGGGGGCGAGTGGCCTATTTTTCTGTCATTGTGCTGCCACGGGAAAGGCGCGTCACTCTCGTGATCGCGCCCCAAGTTACCTGGTAATGATCAGGCAGAGTTTTTAGGCTTGAAATGCTTGTCACTGATCCTGAACTTGCCACGCCGGTCGCCCATCAGCTGGCGCAGTTCCGAGATCGACAGCGCACTGACCTCGTGCATGCGTATCAGCAGCGAGGCCGTGACCGGCAGCCGGCGATGTCGTATCTTGCTGATAACCGGTGGTGAGACTTCGAGCGCGCGCGACAGCGCCGCATCGTTCTTCAGATTGAGTTTGCCGATCAGCGACGCCAGCAGCTGATCGGGGTCGTAGCGATGCATCGCCTGCACTTTCTCTTGTTCCATGCGTTCCTCGTGCGAGTGTTGAAGTCGCTGCGATTCTGACTTCATGCACCCCGGCTATCTTGAGGCGTCACAACGGGCGTGGCGCAATGCAAAGCTTCTTTCCCGCATACTGCGTCATCGCAAACTGCCGCTGATCGGCAGCGCCGTCTTGTACTTCACCTGCTTCAACGCGAAGCTCGACTTGATGTTCTTGATGCCCGGGATGCGCGTCAGGTGCTCGAGGATGAAGCGCTCCAGTGCCTGCAGGTCAGGCACCACGATGCGCAGTAGATAGTCTTCGTCGCCCGTCATCAGATAGACCTCCATCACTTCATCGAAGTGGCTGACCGCCTTCTCGAAACGTTCCAGCGCTGCCGCTTCCTGTTTTTCCAGCGAGACGCGAACGAACACATTGACCTTCAGGCCCAGCGCATGCGGATCCACCAGCGCGACATACTTCGAGATCACGCCGTCGCCTTCGAGCTTCTTTACCCGCGCCAGCGTGGGCGATGGCGACAGACTGACCTTGGCCGCCAGCTCGACATTGGTCAGGCTGGCGTCCTGCTGCAGCCATTTCAGCAGCTTGAAATCTGTTTTATCGAGGTTTTCAAACATAAAAGTTCCATAAGATAACTTTAAAAAGTATTTTATGCTGCCAGACGGCATTCTGGCGAAGTTTTTCGGCAGCATCTGCCGCAGCAAATGCCGTAATGTCATGCCCATCCCTTTTACCCCGGACGGACTTCGCATGGACATGAGCACCCCCGACCATCTGGTCAGGCATATCGACACCGACGAGCAGGAAACCGCCGAATGGCTCGCCGCGCTGAACTCGGTGCTGGAGGCCGCCGGTCCGGAGCGCGCCCGCTTCCTGCTCTCGCGACTGTCGTCTGCGGCGCGCGAGGCGGGGCTGAACTGGCGCGACGCCCGCATCACGCCCTATGTGAACACGATACGCGCGGCCGACGAGCCGCCCTACCCTGGCGGCTCGGATGCGCTGGAACTCGAAGAGCGCATCGCCAGCATCCTGCGCTGGAACGCGCTGGCCATGGTGGTGCGGGCTAACCGCGCGCATGGCGAACTGGGCGGCCATATCGCCAGCTATGCGTCGGCGGCCGATCTGTTCGAGGTCGGCTTCAATCATTTTTTCCGGGCGCGCACGGTCGACTTTCTTGGCGACCTCATCTACTTCCAGCCGCACTCGGCGCCGGGCATCTATGCGCGTGCGTTTCTCGAGGGACGGCTGGGTGAGAATGATCTTGCCCACTACCGACAGGAAATCCGCGCGAAATCACTCGGGCATCAGGGCCTGTCATCCTATCCGCATCCGTGGCTGATGCCGGATTTCTGGCAATTCCCGACCGGCTCGATGGGCATTGGCCCGATCAGCGCGATCTATCAGGCGCGCTTCATGCGCTACCTCGAGCATCGCGGCCTGCTGCAGGCACAGCCGCGCAAGGTCTGGGGCGTGTTCGGCGATGGCGAGATGGACGAGCCGGAGTCGCTGGCCGCGCTGTCACTGGCCTCACGCGAAAAGCTCGACAACCTCGTCTTTGTAATCAACTGCAACCTGCAACGCCTCGATGGTCCGGTGCGCGGCAATGGCCACATCGTCGATGAGCTCGAGACGATTTTTGGCGGCGCTGGCTGGAATGTGATCAAGCTGCTCTGGGGCTCCGACTGGGATCCGCTGTTTGCGCGCGACCTCAGCGGCGAGCTGGTGGACGCACTCAATCGCACGGTCGATGGTCAGCTACAGACCTTTGCCGCGCATGACGGCGCCTTCAACCGCGAGCATTTCTTCGGCCAGAACCCCGCGCTGCAGGCGATCGGTGCCACGCTCACGGATGAAGAGATCGACCGCCTCAAGCGCGGCGGCCACGACCTGCGCAAGATCTTCGCTGCCTATCACGCCGCCCATCATCACTGTGGCGCGCCCACCGTCATCCTTGCTCAGACCAAAAAAGGCTTTGGCATGGGCGCGGCGGGTCAGGGCAAGATGACCACGCACCAGCAGAAAAAGCTGGAACGCGAAGACCTGCTGGAATTCCGCGATCGCTTCCGGCTACCGCTTAGTGATGAACAGGTGGACCAGCTGGAATTCTGGAAGCCCGCCCCGGACAGCGCCGAGATGCGCCATCTGCAGGCGCGCCGTGCAGCGCTGGGCGGCTATGTGCCGCCGCGGGTGACGACCGGCACCACCGTGCCCGTGCCTGCGCTCGTCACGCATGCGCAGTTCGCGCTTGAGGCGGGCGGCAAGGAGATGTCCACCACGATGGCGCTGGTGCGCATGATGGGCAATCTGCTGAAGGACGAGCACCTCGGCAGGCATGTGGTGCCCATCGTCGCCGACGAGGCGCGCACCTTCGGCATGGCCAACCTGTTCCGTCAGGTCGGCATCTACTCCGCACAGGGACAGCTCTATGAGCCGGAAGATATCGGCTCCATTCTTGCGTATCGCGAAGCCAAGGATGGACAGATTCTCGAGGAGGGCATCAGCGAGGCCGGTGCGATCTCGTCATGGACGGCAGCGGCCACCAGCTATGCGGTGCATGGTCTGCCGATGCTGCCCTTCTACATTTATTACTCGATGTTCGGTTTCCAGCGCATTGGTGACCTGATCTGGGCCGCGGCAGACCAGCGGGCGCGCGGTTTCCTGATCGGCGCGACCTCGGGCCGCACCACGCTGGGCGGCGAAGGCTTGCAGCATCAGGATGGCAGCAGCCTGCTGACCGCCGCGACGGTGCCGAATTGCGTGTCCTATGATCCGGCCTATGCGTATGAACTGGCGGTGATCGTCGATGAAGGCATGCAGCGCATGCTGGCGCGCAATGAGGACGTGTTTTACTACATCACCGTCACCAACGAGAACGAAGCACAGCCCTCGATGCCGGTGGGGTCACGCGAGGGTATCCTGCGCGGCATGCATTGCGTGTCGCCGGGCGAGCAGCCGGAAGTCCGGCTGCTGGGGGCCGGCCCGCTGCTCAAGGAAACCATGGCGGCGGCGGATCTGCTCGAGGGAATTTTCTCCGTGCGTACCGAGGTCTGGAGCGTGACGAGTTTTTCCGAACTGGCGCGCGATGGCATCGCGTGCGAACGCGCGCGCCGCCTGCAGCATGCATCGCCTGATCCCTGGGTCACGCAGCAACTGGGTGCCAGCGATTCGCCGGTGATCGCGGTATCGGATTATGTGCGTGCGGTGCCCGAGAGCATCCGCGCGTATGTGCCGGCACACTACGTGACGCTGGGCACCGATGGCTTCGGTCGCAGCGACACCCGCGCGGCACTGCGCGATTTCTTTGAAGTGAATGCGAAGTGGATCGCCTATGCGGCGCTGTGTGAAGTCTATGCCGGCAAAAAGACCGCGGCAGAGATGCGCGTGATTGCATCGCGACTGGAACTCGATCTCGACAAGCCGCTGTCCTCGAGTCTCTGACGACTTGCCCCGGGCGAAGGCCCGGGGAAAGTGTTGACAAGCCAGGTCGCTCAGAGGGCCGCTCAGGCGGCGCGTGCGCCGACTGACGCCGGGCTGAACACCTGCTCCATCTCGCGCCGGAACCGGACCGCCGTGGCATTCGCATCGAACGCCACATCATTCCAGCTGACGACGTCGCCTGCTTTCACCGGACGCAGCAGCTTCACGCCATGCGCGAGCCCCAGCGGCAGGCCACCGAGCGCCAGCGATTCGGCTGCGGGCAGCAGCTTCCCATAGACGGTGAATCCGCCCTCGCCGTCGAGCATTTCTCCGGCTGCCAGATCCCGCTTGGCCGTCGCCACCACATCACCCTGCCAGCCGATCGGGGCGCCGGTGGCTTCACCGCGCACGCCAATGGAAGCCACACTGATGCCCAGCTCCAGACCGATCAGGTGATACGGCTTGTACATCGACGAATACTGTCCGCTGGGATCGGTCAGCAAGCCATACTCCTTGAAACAACGGGCGACATACTCGCTGTCGGCCGCGAAGGTCACGTACACGCCCCAGCGCAGGTCACGGAACACCGGGCGCGTATCGCGCTCGACGCTGGAGATCACCTCCACCTGACCGCGTACATCCAGAATGCCGCCCTCTGCCTTCGGCTTCAGGATGCGCGGCAGATCGTCCACGCCCACCGGCGGGAAGCGCAGGCCATGCGGTGCGGACAGACCCGTCGCATTCGCGACCGAGGCCATCTCGATCGCGCTCTTGGTGCCATCGAGGAAGCTGTTGAACATTTGCGCATTCATGCCGCCGCGCCGGGCATCCTCAGGCGTCAGGCCATAGTGCTGCCAGACGGTGTCAGGCGTGGACGCGTGATAGCTGGGCAGGTACTTTGTCCCCTTGCCCGCAGCGACCACGGAAAATCCGGCGGCGCGCGCCCAGTCGACCATCTCGCAAATCAGCGCAGGCTGATCACCGTAGGCGAGCGAATATACGATGCCCGCTTCATCGGCACGCCGCTTCAGCAGCGGACCGGCGAGTGCATCGGCCTCGACATTCACCATCACGATGTGCTTCTTGTGCTCGCAGCAGGCCAGCACATGCGCGATGCCGATCGCCGGATTGCCGGTCGCATCGATGATGATGTCGATGTGCGGCGAGGTGATCAGCGCCATGCCATCATCGATGATCGCAGTGTTGCCCTGCTTTGCTGCCTGCTCGAGCGAGCTGGCCGAAAACGCGTCGTCCTGCCAGCCGACATTGCGCAGCGCGGCCTTCGCGCGGTCGGGCGACAGATCGGCGATGCCCACCATGTGTATGCCCGGCGTGCGCGGCACCTGCGACAAATACATCGAACCGAACTTGCCTGCGCCAATCATGCCCACGCGCAGGGGCTTGCCTTCTGCAGCGCGTCGCTGCAGTGTTGCGTGAAGATTCATGATGACCTCAGGCAGCGCGGCTGTCGGGAATGCCGTGCAGCTCGGCCGCTGGCGTGCCATTTTTCCAGGGCAGATCGACCGGGTAGTCTTTCACCAGGCAGTCATCTGGCAGGCACTCGATCGGCGTGAAATCGCGGTGAGCGATATAGCCGGGACGCTTGTAGCGGCGAATGTGGTTCGATACCGCGCAGAGGCTCAGATAGACCGCCACGCGGTTCCACGGCGAAAGGTTCGGCGAGGATGCATGCACGAGGCAGCCGTGGAACATGATCATCGATCCGGCCGGGCCCTTGGGCGCGACAATACCGCCCTTGTCAACGAGCGTGCGAATGTTGTCATTGCTGATCGTCCACAGCGGATAGCTGGTGGTCGAGGTATCGTGTCCCGCTTCCAGCGCGCCCATCTTGTGGCTGCCAGGGATGAACATCAACGGGCCATTGAACTCGTTGACTTCGTCGAGGAAGATCGCCACGTTCATCGCGCGCGCATCCGGCATCGCATCATCATTCAGCCAGGTGCCGTAGTCCTGATGCCACTGCCAGACATCGCCATCGAAGGCCATCTTGCCGTTGATCTTGAACTGGTGCATGTAGAGCTTTTCGCCGAACAGCTGCTCGACCGGTTTGATCATCCGCGGATGACGGCCCAGTCGCGCGAACGGCTCGCTGTACATGTGCGCGGCGAAGTTCGTGCGCACCGAGGTCTTGCCCTTCTCGCGGATGTTTTCCGGGCGGTCCTGCGCGTACAGGCTGGGGACTTCGTCCGTAAGCTTTTTGATTTCTTCGGGCGAAAAATGCCCGGGGAAGAATAAATAACCATCGCGGTCAAACTGCTCCAGCTGCTGCGGCGTGAGTTTCATGCCTGTCTCCTGTTGTTATCGGGATTGTTATCAGTGTTGTTGTGCGCGTTGTTGTCGGTATTATTTTCCGTCTGGTTCTTCGCTTGCTGCGGGGCGGGATGCAGCGCGGTCTCTCCCAGCTCGCCGACACGGGCGACCAGCGTGTCGCCGGCGCTCTCGCAATGGTGCAGCGCCAGTCGCTGGGCCACGCCTTCGTGCCCCGCAAGTATGGCCTCGAGCATGCGTTCGTGTTCATCCCAGATCGCGGCGCGCGCGCCCACCTGACTGAGGGTGGCGCCCATGATCCGGCGGATATGGCTCCAGTGACGCTCGGCACTCTGCACCAGCAGCGGATTGCCGGCGGCTTCATAGATTGCGCGATGAAACGCGAAATCGGCATCGATCATGCTGCGCAGGTCCTTGCCGCGCGCGGCGTCCCGGCCGCGCGTGATCAGCGACGCCGGCAGCGGCGCGCGCCGGCGTGCCGCCTCGCGTGCAGCCAGACCGTCGAGCACCGAGCGCACCTGATACAGCTGGCCGATGAGCTCGCTGGTCAGCGGCGCCACCATCACCCCGCCGCGACCACCGGCATCGATCACCAGCCCGTCGCGCTTGACCAGCAGCAGGGCCTGCAGCACCGGCTGGCGCGACACTGACAGGCTCTCCGCCAGTGCCTCCTGCGTGATCCGCTGGCCGGCAGCAAAACGCCCCTCACAGATCGCATCGAGGATGGCCTGATAGGCCTGCTCGGCGAGGTCGGGGGCAACGGTGATGGGGGCAATGACGGACATGGAGGCTGTTTCTGTGTTCTGTATACAGAATACATGGCTTTCAGGGGGACTGACAAGCGCTGGGGGCTTGGGCCTCTGCGGCGGCCGGAAAAGCCATTGGAAACAAGGACTTGGGATTTGCCCTCAGGGGCATGGACTGGTTCGATTGATTGATCGATCTATGATCGATCGTGATGCCGGGGAGCGGATGTGAACGACCATCCGAACGATACTGGATCCCGGCCTGCGCCGGGATCCAGCGTCTGTGGTCAGCGTCTGTTGTGAAGGTCTGTCGTCAGCGTTTTTTTCAGCGCCATCAGCGCCTCGGCATCAGCCACTCAGCTCCAACCACCTGCCCCCTCGCGCCGGCTCATCCCACCCGCTTCGCCAGCCTGAGAATCCGCTCCGCCTTGATCAGCACCGGCTTGTCGACCATCTTGCCATCGACCTGTACCGCCGCACCGTCTGCCGAGCCGGCGGCCTCGATCACCCGGGTTGCCCACGCGATCTCGTCGGGCTGCGGCCGGTAATGCTCGTTCACTGCCGCGACCTGTTTCGGATGGATGCACAGCTTCGCGCCAAAACCGAAGCGCTTGCCGCGCAGGATATCGGCGGTCAGTACTGCCGGATCGTCGATCGCCGTGGTCACGCCATCGACCGGCGCCGCCAGCCCGGCAAGGCGCGATGCCAGCACGATCTTTGAACGAAAGTAATCGAGCTCGCGGTCGTCATGTCCGATGCCCATGTCAACGCAGAAATCGATGGTGCCAAAGATCAGCCGCGTCACCTTGTCGCAGGCGGCCAGCGTGGACAGGTTCGCTATCCCCTGCGCACTCTCGATCAGCAGCTTCACCGCCCTCGCCCCGGCGGTGGTCACGCGCGCGACGTCCGCGATATCAGCAGCCTTGGGCAGGATGATCTCGGCCACACCGGCCTGTGCGCACAGCGACAGGTCGCGCTCGAACCACTCGGTGTCGGCGCTGTTGATGCGAATGGCGACCGGCTTGTCTGCCGTGAGCCAGCCGGCCAGCGCAGTGCGCGCGCCGTCCTTGTCGGCGGGCGCGACCGCATCTTCGAGATCGATGATCACGCGGTCCGCGCCGGCCGCGAGCGCCTTGTCGAAACGCTCGGGGCGCGTGGCGGGAACAAACAGATACGACAGGGGTGCGGGCTGCGACATCACATTCTCCGTATCGGTCAGATCGCCTTCTCTTGCTTCAGCGCGGCGATGGCCTCAGCCGAATAGCCGAGACTGGACAAAATGGCGTCGGTATGTTCGCCGAGCGCAGGAATCGCATCCATGCGCGCGTCCCAGCCACTGCTCGCGCCCGGCGGCAGCAAGGCCGGCAGCGTACCGACGGGTGACGCGACCTCGGCCCAGCGCTGACGCGCACGCAGCTGCGCATGCTCCCACAGGTCTTTCATCTCATTCAGCCGGGCGTTGGCGATCTGCGCATTCTCCAGTCGCTCGGTGACCTGCTCGGCGGTCAGCGATGCAAATGCCTCGCGAATGATGCCGTAGAGTTCCTTGCGTGCGGCGCTGCGCAGCGGGTTGGAGGAAAAACGCGCATCCGTGGCAAGCGCCGGCTGCTGCAGCACCTGCTCGCAAAACACCACCCACTCGCGCTCGTTCTGCAGGCCGAGCATCACGGTCTTGCCATCGCCGGCGGGGAAAGGGCCATACGGATAAATGGTCGCATGCGACGCGCCGGCGCGCACCGGTGCGGAGGCACCGTCAAATGCGTAATACATCGGGAAGCTCATCCACTCGACCATGCTCTCGAGCATGGACACATCGATGCGGCAGCCCTTGCCCGTGCGGCCGCGCTGGATCAGCGCCGCGAGAATGTTCGTGTACGCATACATGCCGGCGGCAATGTCGGCCACCGAGCAGCCGGCCTTGGAAGGATCGTCGGGCGTGCCGGTCACGGACAGGAAGCCGGACTCGCTCTGGATCAGCAGGTCATAGGCTTTCTTGTCGCGATACGGGCCATCGGCGCCGTAACCGGAGATATCGCAGACGATCAGCTTCGGATAGGTCTCGTGCAGCGCATCGAACGACATGCCCAGCCGGGCAGCCGCACCGGGCGCGAGGTTCTGCACCAGCACATCCGCCTCTTCGAGCAGGCGGCCGAGAATGCGCTGCGACTCGGCATGCTTGACGTCCAGCGTCAGGCTTTCCTTGGATCGGTTGGTCCAGACGAAATGCGAGGCCATGCCGCGCACCCGCTCATCGTAGGCGCGCGCAAAATCGCCCACGCCGGGGCGTTCGACCTTGATCACGCGCGCGCCGAGGTCGGCGAGCTGGCGGGTGCAGAAAGGCGCAGCAATTGCATGTTCAAGGGTCACTACGGTAATGCCATCCAGCGGTCGCATGATCTTTCCTGTCGTACTACTCAGTGGTTGTGATGGATTGTGATGGTGTGTGATGTCGGAGTGCGGTGTCAGTCCAGCACGGCCTCGGCCTGCATGCACAGCTCGCCGCGCGCATTCGCGGCCCACAGTTGCACATGACCGTCGTCAGTCAGCTTGCCATTCACGCTGAAGGTATCGATGTCGAACACCGGGCTGACAGCGCGGAAACTGAATTCGCGAACGATGCGCCCGGGCAGCTCACGTCGCACCAGATCCATCAGCAGCGTTGCGATCAGCGGTCCATGCACGATCAGTCCGGGATAGCCCTCGACCTCGGTCACATAGCTGCGGTCGTAGTGGATGCGGTGGCCGTTGAAGGTCAGCGCCGAGTAGCGGAACAATAGCACCGGGTCGGGCGTGATGATTCTCGACCAATGGGCATCGGTCGGGGCGGCCTTAGGTGCTGCGGGCGCAGCGCCGGGCTGAGGGTTGTCGCGATAGACGATGTCATGTTCTTCGCGCACGGCCAGCTGCCCGTTGGCGCTGATCTCGTGTTCTACCGTCACGAAGGCCAGACGGCCGCTGCTGCCGGTCTTGGCGTTGACGTCCAGGATGCGCGAGGTTCGGGTCGCAGCCGCGCCGACCGGCAAGGGCGCAGCAAAGCGCAGACGCCCGCCGGCCCACATGCGGCGCGGCAGCTCGACCGGAGGCAGGAAGCCACCGCGTCTGGGGTGACCGTCGGGGCCGATGCCGGAGGCCGGGCTCACCGCCCAGAAGAACAGCCAGTGCCAGAGAGGCGGCAGCGCATCGCCGGCGGCGTAGTGCTCGTCGCGGTCGAGCGTGGCGGCCATCGCATTGACGATGCCGGCATGGATCTGGTCAAGGCGCGTCTCGCTGCGGCCTGTCCATTGACGCAGGTGGTCGAGGTCGAGTGTCGGCAGGGTCATGGCTTGCGGCGAAATGGAGGCAAACCGCACATTGTCCGTGACTAGCGCCGGTCCGGCAATTTGGAATTTATGAAGGGGTGATTGCGGGGTAATTGCGGGGTGCCGCCCCCTCCGCAATCAGAAGGATTTTTTCGCGTCGGCCAGTGCGTAGATTTCCGAGATCAGCTCACCTACCGCGCTGTTCCTGACCTGCTCGAAACGGAACTTCGCGCGCCGGTCGCCCATCAGGTCGCGCAACTGCCGTCCGCTCCAGCCGCTGACCTCCTCCATACGGATCAGCAGTTCCGGCGTGACGGGAATATCGCCGCTGCGCACGCCCTGGATCAGCACGCCCGGTACTTCGAGCGCACGCGCGAGGCCGTTATCGGAACGCAGCTTCAGCTGGGCGCGAAGCGCGCTCAGCAAGCGCCCCGGATCATAGCCATCAGTGACAGGGTGGGAGGATTTCATCAGTAAGCAAAGACCCGGGACGTTGAATGAACGGCAGGCTGAATAGGAAGCCGGACAGGCTGACCACCGAGCCGCCATTATCCCACGCAGGCTCATGCCGTCCGATTGGTAAACCCTTCAGTGATGCACGGTTAAAACGGAAAAACTGCGGCCTCCATGACGAGGAACAGACATCGTGCAAGAAAATCTGTTTGCGCAGGCAAAGAGTTCCGGCAGGGGAACGGCGCGATCAGGACCTGGCGAGGCGGCCGTTCGCGCGGCCGAAGGCGGGACTGCCGGAGCCGTGCCGCAGAAAGAAGCCCCTCCATGCTGGCGCTATAATGCCGGGCAAATGCGAGCACAGGCGGCGCGGGGCCATCCTCCCCACAAGCACGCAGCGCTGCGCTCTTCTCATCGTTATCCGAGTCTCTGCTGATGCACCAGCCCAGCCATCGCGCTGCCTACCCCGCCTCACCCGCCTCCTGGACACAGCGCATCGCCCACTGGCCCGAGCCGCTGCTCTTCGGCCTGCTGCTGGCCCTCTGGGTGCTGGCCACCAGCTGGCTGCGCCCGCTGTCCCTGCCGGACGAAGGCCGCTATGTCGGCGTCGCCTGGGAAATGGTGCGTTCCGGCGACTGGCTGACCCCCACGCTGAACGGCCTGCCCTACTTCCATAAACCGCCGCTGTTTTACTGGATCACGGCCGCGTCGCTGTCGCTGTTCGGCAACGTCGAATGGGCGGCGCGCCTTGCCGCGCTGCTGGGCGCATCGCTGTCTGCCGGCGCGGCCTGGCTGCTGATTCGTCGCTGGATGTCGGACCGGCTCTCGCGCTGGTACCTGCCGGTGCTCGCCACGACGCCCCTGTTCTACGGCGGCGCCCAGTTCGCCAATCACGACATGCTGGTGGCGGGCTTCATCAGCCTGTCGATTGCGCTCACTGCCGATGCGGTGCTGTCCATGGAATCGGGTCGCCGCTGGCGCTGGCAGCTCGCCGGCGGCTGGGTCGCGGCAGCGCTGGGCTTGCTGAGCAAAGGCCTGATCGGCATCGTGCTGCCCGGTGGCGTGATCTTCTTCTGGCTGATCCTCAGCGGTCGCTGGCGCGCGCTGTTCCGGCTGCTCTGGTGGCCCGGGCCGGTGCTGTTCCTGCTGGTCGGCGCGCCGTGGTTCGTGCTGATGCAGCGGCAGTTCCCGGATTTCTTCCATTACTTCTTCGTTTACCAGCACTTCCAGCGCTTCGCGCAGGGCGGCTTCAACAATGCACAGCCGCTGTGGTTTTATCCGGCGCTGCTGGTCGT